>Ga0304730_1000416_pt1 | contig 37467 bp, 36 predicted proteins | sample M_130628_MF_Meta_FD_190474 | JGI IMG/M metagenome (GOLD analysis project Ga0304730, IMG submission 190474) | Freshwater microbial communities from Lake Montjoie, Canada to study carbon cycling - M_130628_MF_MetaG (v2) (version 2) | ecosystem: Environmental > Aquatic > Freshwater > Lake | place...
ACTTATGAAGATCTGACTCTGCGCGAGCAGAGAGCTTCTCGCTAAACATAGGAAGGATGCGAGGGCCTGCTTCAATCAGATAGATATCCATATGCTCTGCAGCATGTGCTAAATCATTCTTCAGCGGTCCGCGCTTGAGTTCTGCAAGTGCGCCAGCCATCTCAACTCCTGTGGGACCACCACCGACTACAGCGATAGAAAGTCGAGTGTTATCTTCAAAGCGGCATAGATCTTCAAAGCGGCGCATAACCTCTGCGCGAATCATGAGAGCTTCATGAACGCTCTTCATACCAAGGCCATGTTCGCTAACACCTGGAACTCCAAAGTCAGCAGTGGAAGAACCGAGCGCCACGATGAGGTGATCAAATTCGAGGACTTCTGATGAATCAAGTTTGACTGTCTTGTTCTTATGATCGACAGAGATAGGTGAGCCCATTCGGAATTTGACTCCCGAATCGCGAAGAGCACCGCGGACTGGGTGAACTACGTGATCTGCCGCCAATCCCGCTGTGGATACCTGATAGAGAAGAGGCAAGAAAGTTTGAAAGTTATGGCGGTCAACAACTGTGACATCGGCCTTAGCTGCCAGAGCTTTCGCAGCACCCAGGCCACCGAAACCGGCTCCAAGAATGACGACGCGAGGTCGAGTGGAAGAAGGCATGAGGTAAGTCTAGGCTCATATCTATGAATTCGCAGAATCAGGACCGTCTCTACCTTGTTACCGGTGCATCAGGATATGTCGGTGGCCGACTAGTCCGAGATCTATTGAGTGATGGGAAAAAAGTACGCGTATTTGTTCGCGATGCAAAGAAGATTGCGCAGCAACCGTGGGCCAACAGAGTCGATGTAGTTCAAGGCACTGCAACTAATTCGCAAGATCTGGATAGAGCACTCGCTGGTGTTCACACCGCGTATTACTTGTTGCACTCCATTAATGTCTCAACAGATTTTGAAGTCATTGAAGCTGAGATGGCTAAACGCTTTGCAGATTCTGCAGAAGGTGCCAATGTGAAGCAGATTATTTACTTAGGTGGAATTGCCAACGATGAAAATCGAAGCCGCCACCTGACTTCACGCATGGATACCGGAAAGAATTTGGCATCATCTTCGGTTCCAGTTCTTGAGTTGCGAGCAGGAATCATTATTGGTTCTGGGTCAGCCTCCTTTGAGATGTTGCGCCACTTAACTCACCGTCTGCCGATTATGACTACTCCTAAGTGGGTCTCTAATCGCACGCAACCGATTGCAATTCGCGATGTGCTCTATTACCTGCGTAGCGCTGCAAATCTTGATAAACCCCAAGATCGTATCTGCGATATTGGTGGACCTGAAGTTGTTACCTATGCAGCGATGATGCAGACATTTTCTAAACTTTCAGGGCTTCGCAAACGCATCATTATTCAAATTCCCGTTCTCACGCCAAAACTTTCAAGTTTATGGATTGGCTTTGTGACGCCTGTGCCCACATCTCTTGCACGTCCTCTCGTTGAATCTCTCATCAGTGAAGTTGTGGCCGATCCTGAAAAGAGCATTACGCCGATTATCGCCTTACCTCCTGAAGGCCTTCTCACCGTCTCCCAAGCGATTGAATTAGCACTTACTCGCGTTGCAGAAAATCATGTTGATACGCGATGGTCAGATGCTGCCTATCCCACAGCTCCATGGCAGAAGGCGCAGAGCGATCCTGATTGGGCAGGGGAGTTAATGCTTAAAGATCATCGTGAAATTACTACCGATGTTTCACTCGAAAAAGTTTGGGAACAGATTGAAGGAATTGGTGGAGAACACGGCTGGTTTGGCTCTGGTTGGCTCTGGTATTTGCGCGGCCTCATCGATCGGATGGTGGGCGGAGTTGGACTTCGCCGCGGTCGCCGCGATCCATCGCATCTTCGCGTGGGCGATAGCGTTGATTTCTGGAGAGTGGAATCCATGGAGCATGGAAAGAGTCTGCGTCTCTATGCCGAAATGATTCTGCCTGGAAAAGCGTGGCTTGAATTTACTCTGACAGAAAAAAATGGATTGACCTTTGTATCCCAAGATGCGCTCTTTGCTCCTCGTGGATTAGGTGGTCAGTTGTATTGGTATGTGGTCTCACCATTTCACTTCTTTATCTTTCCTACGATGCTGCGCAATATCGTTAAAGCCGCTCGTAAATCCCACACTTCATAGCCACTCCAATCTAAGATTGGCTCCATGTCTGCGCTAGAAAATAACGAGACGGCTGGTTCAAAATTGACCGACCTCGAAACGCGCATCCTGGACTTCGAACGCAATTGGTGGCGCTTTGCAGGAGCTAAAGAGACTGCAATTAAAGACCTCTTTGACCTCACAGCCCCTCGCTACTACCAACTCCTCAATGACCTGATCGATCGCGATGATGCCCTTGAAGCCTCTCCGATGCTGGTCAAGCGCCTTCGCCGCCTGCGTGAGGCCCGCATGCAAGCCCGCACAGCCCGCTAAGACCCTCAAATCCACCCCTCGTTTTGCCCCGTGGAATAAACCCGTCTAGATTTGGCGTTAGCACTCGAGGGTCGAGAGTGATAATTCGGCCCAGTTTCAACAGATACATAGGAGCTAACAACTATGGCAAAGATGATTGCCTTTAATGAAGAAGCCCGCCGCGGATTAGAGCGCGGAATGAACGTACTCGCAGATGCAGTCAAGGTAACCCTTGGGCCCCGCGGACGTAACGTCGTACTTGAAAAGAAGTGGGGCGCACCAACTATTACTAATGATGGCGTCTCCATCGCTAAGGAAATTGAACTCGATGATCCTTGGGAGAAGATCGGTGCAGAGCTCGTTAAGGAAGTTGCTAAGAAGACAGATGATGTCGCAGGCGATGGAACAACGACAGCAACAGTCCTCGCTCAAGCTCTCGTTCGCGAAGGTCTTCGCAACGTTGCAGCAGGATCAAACCCAATGGCGCTTAAGCGCGGAATTGAAAAGGCAGTAACTGCGATTGTGGCCGAGCTCGGTGCAATGGCAAAGAGCGTTGACTCTAAAGAGCAGATTGCAGCAACTGCATCTATCTCTGCAGCGGATGCAACTATCGGTGAAATGATCGCTGAGGCGATGGATAAGGTCGGTAAAGAAGGCGTTATTACAGTGGAAGAGTCAAATACATTCGGTCTTGAGCTCGAGCTCACTGAAGGTATGCGCTTTGATAAGGGTTATGTCTCACCATATTTCGTCACCGATACAGATCGCATGGAAGCAGTACTTGAAGATGCTTACATCTTGATCACAAGCAGCAAAATTGGAAATATCAAGGAGCTTGTTCCGATTCTTGAGAAGGTCATGCAATCAGGTAAGCCACTTGCAATCTTGGCTGAAGATATTGAAGGCGAAGCACTTGCAACTCTTGTTGTGAATAAGATCAAGGGAACATTTAAATCTGCAGCTGTGAAGGCACCAGGCTTTGGAGATCGTCGTAAGGCGATGCTTCAAGACATTGCAATCCTTACAGGGGCCACAGTGATCTCTGATGAAGTCGGTCTCAAGCTTGAAACAGCTGGACTTGAACTTCTAGGTCGCGCTCGCAAGGTTGTTATTTCTAAGGATGAGACAACAATCATTGAAGGTCTTGGAGATGAAGCACAGCTCAAGGGCCGTGTTACTCAGATCCGCACAGAGATCGAAAACTCAGATTCAGATTATGACAAGGAAAAGCTTCAAGAGCGCCTTGCAAAGCTTGCTGGAGGAGTTGCTGTCATCAAGGCAGGAGCTGCAACAGAGGTTGAACTTAAAGAGCGCAAGCACCGCATTGAAGATGCTGTTCGTAACGCAAAGGCTGCAGTAGAAGAAGGAATCGTCGCCGGTGGTGGTGTGGCTCTTCTTCAGGCAGCAACAGCAGCATTTAAAAAGCTCAAGCTCGAAGGCGATGAAGCAACGGGTGCAAAGATTGTTGAACTCTCTATCGAAGCACCGCTGAAGCAGATCGCAGTCAATGCAGGTCTTGAAGGTGGAGTTGTTGTTGAGAAGGTTCGCCACTTAGATGCAGGCTTCGGTCTCAACGCTGCAACTGGAGAATATGTAGACATGATTAAGGCTGGCATCATCGATCCAGCTAAGGTCACACGTTCTGCTCTTCAAAATGCAGCATCGATTGCTGCTCTCTTTATTACTACAGAGGCAGTCATCACTGATAAGCCAGAACCAAAGTCAGGTAACCCAATGCCACAAGGCGGCGGGGATATGGACTTCTAAACTACGCGTAATCCGTTAGAGAAGGCCCTCGAGATTAACCTCTCGAGGGCCTTCTGCTTTACGATTAGAACATGAAGACATTTGATGCGCAATCCGTTGCACGCGATGCTGCCCTCCTTGAGGCAGAATTTGCAACACAGGTCGGCGACTTTGTCTCAGTAGATTTCGATGATGACAATCGCGTTGCGACATATTTATTTGTTGCAGATATCGCTGGCTATCGCGGATGGCGCTGGTGCATCACCGTTGCAAAGGTCGATGAAGATGCAACGCCCACTGTCTGTGATGTTGTTGTTCTTCCTGGCCCTGATTCACTTCTAGCACCAGATCACGTTCCTTATATGGAGCGCATCCTTCCTGAAGATATTCAGCCAGGTGTAATAGTTCCTAGCGTTCTTGAAGATACTCGCCTTGTTCCAGGCATTAATGCACTCGCGCAAGATGAAGGCCTTGATGCCACTGAGGTATTTGATTTAGGACTTATGCGCCCTCGTGTTCTTTCCATTGAAGGTCGCGATCAAGCAAGTAAGCGTTGGTATACGGGAGATCGTGGACCGAATACTCCTCTTGCACAAGGTGCTCCTAAGCCATGTGCTTCATGTGGATTCTTTATTCCTATTGCAGGTTCACTTCGATCATCATTTGGTGTCTGTGCCAATGCGATTGCACCTGATGATGCACGCGTAGTTTCAGTCGACCATGGCTGCGGCGCGCATAGCGAAGCCACTCTCTAAAGCCAGTTCACGCGTAAAACTAGGTCGCACGCCCCATCGCAGATGCGATAAATTAGCCCCCTGTCCGAATCCCCTCGGCTACACACACATGGAAGTTCATAAGGAGTAATCGCAATGCCTACAGGAAAAGTTAAATGGTTTTCCCTTGAAAAAGGTTTTGGATTTATTGCCTCCGATGAAGGCGAAGATGTTTATTTAGCATCATCAGCTCTTCCTGAAGGTGTTTCAACTGTTAAGCCTGGCACCAAGCTTGAGTTCTCTGTGATTGATTCACGTAAGGGACCGCAGGCAATGTCTGTCCATATTGTTGATGCACCAGTTTCACTTGCTGAAAATTCACGTGCTAATAGCGATGACTTGGCTGCGATGATTGAAGACACCATCAAGATTCTAGATCGCGTGGGAAATGGTCTTCGTCAAGGACGCCATCCATCAGGTGCTGAGGCAGAACGCCTTGGCCGTGTATTGCGTGGCATTGCTTCTCAGTTAGAGGCTTAAATCCCTGTACGGCGTGATCGTCGTATTGAGTAACGAATACCCATCGCACCTAATACTGCGCCTACTACGCATGTCCAAATAATCTTTGACTCTGCCCCCGCTGCAATAGCAACTACTCCTGCTGCAAGCCAGCAGATGGAGCCGATAGCGATTAGAGTTACAACAGATTTAATATTTGATGCCATGGGAAAAGAGTAATGCGAATTAAGGTTGATGAGAACGGAAACTGGCGCTCGTTTCGCCATCGAAATTTTCGCATCCTCTATCCAGCCAATGCGATGTCGAATATCGGCACGTGGGCACAGCGCGTTGCACAAGATTGGCTTGTTCTAGAGCTAACTGACAATAACGGTTTCTATCTCGGTCTTGTCACAGCTATTCAATTTGCACCTGTGCTGCTCTTTAGTCTGCAAGGTGGTGCGATGGCAGATCGCATCGATAAGCGAAAATTATTGATCTGGACAAATATCGTTGCAGCTCTTGCCTGTTACACACTTGGTATTTTAGTTGTCACTGAAGTAATCCAACTCTGGCATGTCTTTGTCTGCGCTGCAGTCCTTGGTATTTCATCGGCCCTTGATGCACCTATTCGCCAGAGCTTTACGGCAGAGATCGTTGGCCACTCAGATGTTGCTAATGCAGTAAGTTTGAACTCTGCGAATTTCAATGCAGGGCGCTTAGTAGGACCGGCCCTCTCTGGTTTTCTCATCGCACGCTTTGATACAGGGCCATCCTTTCTGATCAATGCAACAACCTATCTCTTTGTGATTCTTTCGCTATTTTTTATGCGTTCATCTGATTTCTTTATCCAGAAGAAGGAAGAGACCCTTGGCACTATTCGTGAAGGTCTTCGCTATGCGAAAGCTCGCCCTGATCTCTATGTCGTGATGGCGCTAGTTTTCTTTGCAGCAACCTTTGGTCTGAACTTTCAAATCTTTAATGCGCTGATGGCAACGAAAGAGTTTGGCAAAGGCCCTGCTTCATACGGTCTTCTTGGAACTTTTATCGCAGTGGGTTCATTGAGCGGTGCACTCATTAGCGCTCGTCTTGAGAGATTTAGAGATGCAAAGCTTGTAATGAAACTTGGGATTCTCTTCTCAATCATTGTCATTGTGCTTTCAGTGATGCCGACCTATACCTGGTATTCATTGTGGCTTCCGGTCTGCGGCATCTCAGCGCTGACCATGTTGATTAGTGCGAATTCTTATGTGCAGGTTAATAGCGATCCTGCTGTGCGCGGTCGCGTGATGGGAATTTATCTCTTGGTATTTATGGGAGGAACTCCCGTGGGTTCACTTCTTATTGGTTATCTGACTGAAGCGCTAGGAACGAGAGAGACTATTGCGCTCTGCGGTGGTTTCTCGCTCTTGATGTGCTTACTTATCTGGTTCTTCTTCAACGACAAGGTCGAACGCCCAGATGACTTGCGAGTCTCTAGCGTCCTAGGAAAATAATAAGAACAAGGCCAATCAAGGTAAGGGCTGTAACAAGTCTGCGGCTCTTAAAGTTCATTATCTTGCAGCACTTTCTGTGGGACATGTGAAGGTGAGATCTTTACGATCGCATAGGCGATAAGAATCAGCACTGGCACCATCAAGTAGGCGCGAGATATGCCGAAAGCATCACCTAGAACACCGAGTAAGAATGGTGATCCACCGATTGCAATACCTGCAGCAATGGAGCTGCGACCAATTGCAAGATCTGGTCTGTTATCGCTAAAGGCAATCATGCGAAGGGATGCAAGTGCGAATTGATTAGAGATTCCAAGGCCAGCGATGAGCACACCGATAAAGCTGATCTGCAAATTATGTGAGAACCAAACGATGGCAAAACCCACTGCTTGAATTCCAATAAAGGTATTGAGCTGAGTATCAAGGCTCCATCTCTTTAATATGCGCCCGCCATACCAACGCCCCAGCGCCATTCCGGTGCCGAGGGCTGCAACAGTTAACGTTGAAATAGCAGGAGTAGCACCTGTGCGATCGATGATCAGCGCTGCTGCCCAGAATGAGATAGCGAACTCACTTGAGATGCAGGCAACATAGCCAACCCATGAGATCCAGAATGCTCGAGAGAGCTTTCCTGATTGAGAACCATCTTCGTGAGGAACGTGTACTTCTGTTGTCTTATCGCGCATGCCAAAGAAGAGAAATGCTGCAAGAGGAAGTGCGATGAGCATTCCAAAGCGCCAGAAGTCGCGATAGGTATTTGCAATCGTTCCCACAATCAACGTTCCTGAGACATACCCGCATGATGCAATTGCATTTGCTTGCGTGAGCGCCATAGGCGACATCTCTTTGTAGTGCGTACTAATGGCAGTGATTGCATTGTTAATCGTGATTGAGACACCGAAGCCTGCAATCAGCGCTGCAGGAATAGAGAAGAGAACTGAAGGCGATGCTACGAATGCAACAAGTCCTACAGAAAAGAAACCAATACCGATCCATGCGGTGAACGGGCGACCAAAGCGATGAGCTAGGTGAGGATTAACAAGGCCTGCCAAGATGGATGAGATGCCCATCGCAGTTCCATGAAGGCCTGCAATAGTCAGTGATGTACCCTGATCTGCGCGCAGCAATGGCTGTGATGGCCCAAAACTTCCAAGGAAGATATTGACGCAGACTGTTTGGAGAGCGACAGTCCAGAAATATCTATCGCGCGTGATCTTGTGAGTCACTATGAAAGGTTAGCTACGACGTAGTCGATAGATGCTGTGAGGGCATCGATATCAGATGGGTCAACAGCAGGGAACATTCCAATACGCAGCTGATTCTTACCAAGCTTGCGATATGGCTCTGTATCCACAATTCCATTGGCGCGAAGGGAAGCTGCAACCTTTGTTGCATCGATTGCATCATCAAAGTTAATCGTTGCAACAACCTTGGAGCGTTGTGCAGGATCTGTCACAAATGGTGTGGTGTAGCTGGTCTTCTCAGCCCATCCATAGAGGCGAGATGCTGAATCTGCGCTACGGCCAGCTGCAAACTTCAGCCCACCGTTTGAGTTCATCCACTTGATCTGCTCATCGAGCAACATCAAAGTAATAAGTGCTGGAGTGTTATATGTCTGATCTAGACGAGAATTCTCAATTGCGATTCCAAGATCAAAGAATGCTGGAATCCAGCGATCTGATGCCTTGATTTTTTCTGCGCGTGCTATTGCAGCTGGGCTCATCAGTGCAAGCCAGAGACCGCCATCGGATGCGAATGATTTCTGTGGTGCAAAGTAATAAGTGTCGAATTCTTTTGCATCAACATCGAGTCCGCCTGCAGCAGAAGTTGCATCGACAAGTACGAGTGCGCCATCTGTTCCTACTGGGCGCTTGATTTGCATTGCAACACCTGTTGAAGTCTCGTTATGTGTGAGTGCATAGACATCGATGCCAGCTTCAGCAACGGCTGCTGGGTGTGTGCCAGGTTCAGATTTAATCACTGTTGGCTCACCAAGGAAGGGGGCTTCCTTGGCAGCGGATGCGAACTTGGATGAGAATTCACCGAAAACTAAGTGCTGTGAGCGATCTTCAATGAGACCAAATGTGGCGATATCCCAGAACGCAGTGGAGCCACCGTTGCCGAGAATTACTTCATAACCTTGCGGCAATGAGAAGAGTGAGTTCAGACCTTCGCGAACACTCTTCACAACGTTCTTCACAGGCTTTTGTCTGTGTGATGTTCCGAGGATGTAATTACTTCCAGGAGCTGTCAGTGATGCAAGTGCTTCCGGGCGAATCTTTGAAGGACCACAACCGAAACGACCATCTTTTGGCTTGAGATTATCTGGAATAACAATGTCTGCGCTCATGGGGCAAGACTACGGGTAGTACCTATGTACTTCCCAATCGGATGTGATGTTAGCCCGCTCATAGCGAAGGCGATCATGCAGGCGTGAGTAACGGCCCTGCCAGAATTCAATGTTGACCGGCGTCACACGATATCCGCCCCACTGCGGTGGACATGGAACTGTTGTTCCTTCAGGCCACTTCTCTGATGCTCCCTTAAAGCGTTGTTCTAATTCTTCACGCGATGCAAGGGGCGCTGATTGCGCAGATGCCCATGCACCAATTTGTGATGACCATGGACGCGTTGCGAAGTAATCATCAGATTCTTGGCGTGAAATCTTTTCTGCAAATCCGCTAATCGAAACTTGTCGCTCCATTGCATACCAAGGAAAGAGGAGAGTGACTTGGTCGTGTAATTCGATTGCTTGACTTTTGCGAGATCCGTAATTGGTGAAGAAGGTGAAGCCACCTTGTGAGACATCTTTAAGGAGAACTGTCCGAGTGGTGATGGCATCTGCGCCGTTCTCATCTGTGCCAAGGGTTGAGAGCACCATTGCATTTGCTTCGACGATAAAGGCGTTGGCTGCTGCTTCACTCAGCCATGAATGAAAGGCTGCGAAGGGATCGTTGGGTAACGATTCAAGGCCGACCTCTCCATAGGAGCGGCGCATTGCTCGGATGGCATCGCGTTCGAGTTGGCCGTCTTTTTCGCTCATGGATGTATCGAACCTCACTTTCGATCGGAGTGCATCCCCGCACCATGTGGTGGTGAGCACCCCTTTCTAAGGTGCAGAATTGCCCACAGGATTACAAGATTTTCTAAGGGGAGCTCACCGTGTCAGATGATTTCAAGCCAGGTCTTGAAGGCGTAATTGCATTCGAATCAGAGATTGCAGAGCCAGATAAAGAAGGCAGCGCACTTCGTTACCGCGGTGTTGATATCGATGATCTTGTAGGTCGAGTCTCATTTGGAAACGTATGGGGACTTCTTGTTGATGATGAATTTAATCCAGGGCTTCCCAATGCTGAGCCATTCCCACTCCCTGTTCACTCGGGTGATGTGCGCGTAGATATTCAATCTGCTATTGCAATGCTTGCACCAGCGTGGGGCTTTAAGCCGATTCTTGATATTTCAGATGAAGAAGCACGTAGCAACCTTGCTCGTACTTCAGTCATGGTTCTCTCATACCTTGCACAAGCAGCTCGCGGATTATTTAATCCAATGATTCCTGAATCCGAAGTTGATAAGGCACATACAGTTGTTGAGCGCATGATGATTCGCTGGCGCGGAGAGCCAGATCCATTACACGTTCGTGCAATCGATGCTTACTTTGTATCTGCAGCAGAACACGGAATGAATGCTTCAACATTTACAGGTCGCGTTATTGCTTCCACTGGTGCTGATGTCTGTGCTGCTCTCTCTGGTGCAATTGGTGCGATGTCAGGTCCACTTCATGGTGGTGCACCATCACGCGTATTGCACATGATTGAAGAAGTTGAGAAGACCGGAAACGCTGAGGCCTACGTCAAAAATCTTCTTGATCGTAAGGAACGCCTTATGGGATTTGGTCACCGCGTCTATCGCGCTGAAGATCCACGCGCTCGCACACTTCGTCGCACAGCTAAAGAACTTAATGCACCGCGTTACGCAGTTGCTGAAGCACTTGAGAAGGCAGCTCTTAAAGAACTTCATGAGCGTCAACCAGATCGTGTTCTTGAGACAAACGTTGAATTCTGGGCTGCAATTATTTTGGACTTCGCTGAAGTTCCAGCACCGCTCTTTACATCGATGTTTACAGCTGCTCGCACAGCAGGCTGGTCAGCACACATCCTTGAGCAAAAGCGCACTGGCCGTTTGATCCGCCCATCTGCTCGCTACGTTGGAAAGGCTCCTCGTAAGCCTGAAGATGTTCAGGGCTGGGATGCTTCTGTTGAGCAACTTCATAAGTAATTAAGTACTCTCGCTCCATGCGAAATATCGTCTGGTTCCGCCGAGATTTACGTATTGGCGATCATCCAGCGCTCATCGCTGCCATGGAAGGCGCTGATGAAATAGTTCCTGTCTTTATTCTTGATAAGCAGCAGATTTCTGAGGCAGGTAGCAAGTTACTTGCATATATGAGCCAATCACTTCGCGCACTCGATGAATCCCTCGGCAACCGTCTACACATCATTGAAGGCGATCAAGTTGAGGTATTGAAAGAGTTGATTGCTCTTTATGATGTCAAAGAAGTTCATATCTCAACTGAGTATGAGCGCTATGGCGCAGAGCGCGATGCACGAGTAGAAGCTGCAGGTATTCCATTAGTTCGCACAGGTTCACCGTATGCAGTTGCACCAGGTCGTGTAGTGAAGCCAAGTGATGCAACGCCATACAAGGTATACACACCGTTCTATAAAGGTTGGTGTGCTCACGGATGGCGTGCTCCAGCAAAGACTCCGAAAGAGATAAAGGCGCCAACACCAGCAGAAAAATACAGAGCATTTCCTGACTTTGCAGTGCCAGCGGGAACAACCATCATCGAAGCCGGTGAAGCTGCAGCCCTTAAACGCTTTAAGGAATTTACTAAAAATGGTCTCGATAGCTATGACGAGAACCGTAACTTTGCAGGAATAGATGGCACATCAAAGATGAGTAGTTATCTAAAGTTTGGTGAGATCCATCCCCGCACACTGCTTTTAGGTCTTGGTGAGAGCAAGGCGCATGACACCTTCCGCAAAGAGATTGCATGGCGTGAGTTCTATGCAGATGTTCTCTTTAATAATCCCAAAACAGATACTGAGTACTACGCACCGAGATTTAAAGAGATGCGTTATGACAAACCAGGTAAGCAATTTACTGCTTGGTGTGAAGGAAAGACTGGATATCCATTTGTTGATGCTGCGATGCGCCAACTAGTAGTTGAAGGGTGGATGCACAATCGCACGCGTATGGTTGTTGCATCCTTCTTAGTCAAAGACCTTCACCTTGAATGGCAGTTAGGTGAGCGATTCTTTGCAGAACATTTGACTGATTACGACCCAGCATCGAATGCACACGGTTGGCAGTGGACAGCAGGAACAGGCACTGATGCATCTCCCTATTACCGAGTCTTTAATCCGATTGAACAAGGACGCCGCTTTGATGAAAATGGCGATTACATCCGTAAATATGTTCCAGAACTAGCCCATCTATCGGCTTCTGAAATTCACGAACCTTGGTTATTCCTCGATGGTTATTCACATGGATACCCAGAGCGAATTGTCGATCACGCAGTAGAACGTATTGAATCTCTTGAAAGACTGAAAGAGATCAAGGCTGATAAGCCTGAACAACCCCCACGCCACTCCTCTTAGCTTCATACATCGCAGCATCTGCACGCTCTAGTAATTCTCCTGCGCCATCATTATGAACATGGCCGATGCTCACTCCAATCTTGATGGAGTGGCCTTCGATTAGAAATGGATAACTACACGTTGCTTGCAGCGCGTAGGCAACCTCTAAAGTCTCTTCGTAACTGCCGTTAATTAGGACTCCAAATTCATCACCACCAAGGCGTGCAAGAACAGATCCTGTGGGAAGAGATCGCGTGAAACGCTGCGCAACTTGTTGCAGCACTACATTGCCGATTTCATGGCCGTAGGTGTCATTGACAGGCTTGAATGCATCAAGATCAAGAAGTAGCAGCGCACCTTCTGTCTTTGAAAAGCTTGTAAGTTCTGCAATTAATCTGCGTCGATTAGGAAGTCCCGTAATGTCATCGGTGCGGGCAAGCACTTTCTCTTCACCCAAATTCTTTGCTTGACGAATAACGATACTCATTCTAAAAAATGCCATGAAAAGCGTTGCAACTGCAGGGGCGACTATGTAGATAGGAAAGATTCCTGGGCGCAGCGCAATAAGTGCTAACAGTGTGGGGCTAATGAAAATTGAGAGTGCAAGAAATGCTGGATGGATTCCCACATCGTATTCACTTTTGCTCTGTCGAAGCCAGAACGATGAAGCGATAAGAACTATTCCAATTAACCACCCATCATCGGTTAACTGTCCAAATCTGTAGCTGCCATTGACTGCAAGCCAGAGATAGAGAAGATCTGATGTTGAAAAGAGTGCAATACCGAGAAAGAGCAGGGTTGCTCGTAGTTGAAGCCGGTGTGTGACAAGTGCAATGGAGGCGATGATGAGAAGTAGCAGGTCGCAGATGGGAAAGAGCAGTGAGAAGAATTGGTCCTGCACGTTAATCAGCGATTGTGGAAAGACGCGCGTGAGAAAGAGTGCGGTTGCAATCGATGAAATACCCAGGCCAAAGATGGCTGCATCAAGTAATTCAATCGGGTTGAGTTTTCTCCCGCGCATGAGAGATCGTGGAATGGCAATCAGAGCAAGCGGATAGAAGAGCGTGTAACTGAGCTGGGCTAGGAGTCCTGCATTGTCAGCAAGTGGATAGAAATCACTATAACTATTAAGTATCGAACCAAATCCCCAGAAAGCAATAGCAAGGCAAGCTGTTGCAAGTGCAACAGGATCATTGCTCAGTGGTGATTGAGCAATTGCTGCGATGGCGAAAACCCAAATTGCATTATAGAGAAATAGGTCAAGAAGTATGGAGCGCTCCATGAATATTGATTTGAAGGCGATATGAGATATCAGAAGCCACAGTGGCGCCCATCGAAGTACTCGGTACACCTGTCACATTAAATAAGTAAGGCTCCCACCTATAAATAGGGGAAGCCTTACTTTCGGGGCTGGATAAAAACTCTTCTAAATTAGAAGCCCTTGGCGCAGAGGAGATTTGCTGAAGCCTTTGCATCTGCTGCATTGGTCTTAAGCTGGCCAGGAGCGCTCAGAAGAAGTGCCTTCTTAGCCTCCAAGTCCTTCACCTGTGCTGAAAGTTTTGTCTTAGATGCACTCAAGACGAGCACTGCATTGGCAAGCTTGGAGATTGCTCCAGCAAGCTTCTGCTTATCTGCAGCGACCGTGGATGCATTCATCGTTGCTTGGAATTGAATTACCTGAGTACGCGCTTTGTCATAGGCGGCTGTGGTGCTGGCAAGGGCAGCTGCTGCTGCGGTGTATTCAGCATCGAGAGTTGCAGTTTGTTCAGAGACATTTGCAAGATCTGCTTGAGCCTTTACTGCTGCCTGGAACTGACCTACCGCTATAAGGCATTCAGCTGAGAGCCATGTGAGCTTTGCATTCTTTACCAATGGGTTCTTTGCGCACTTGTACTTATAGCCAGCAACTGATGTTGTTGCATTGACCTTAGCGCAGGCGGTGCCGTTGCTGATCTTTGCAGCAGCCGATGCTGGAACTGCCGAGATACCGCTTGCGATAACAACAGCAGAAAGGAGAGTGATAGATACCTTGCGAAACATGAAGTCCTCCATTAGATATGTCGCTATGGTACCGAGCCGAAATTGAATTTTGAGCGTAACTCGGCAGTACGGCTATGGAATTTCATGTGAATTAGCACTGTCTAGCGTCCTGTATGATTAACCCATCGAAGCATCCTGCATCGATGTACTTCCCCCCAAAGTGCGCCACATGGCCACTTACTTGCGAGTCTTATCAAGACCCTGATGGCGCTGGTTTTTAACCAGTTTGAGACCATCTAACCGAGACGCGCTTGTCGTCTCGATTGGTGTTGAATTTTCTATGTCTCTACAAACCCGTACTGCTGCGCCCGGAAAAGCTCGTCGCGCTGCCAAAGGTAAACCCCGCCACACAACTGCCGAGAAGGCTGCCCGTAAGGCAGTCGTTGCAAAGCCAGCTGCTCGTGGAACTGCAAAGCGAAGCGCTCCTGTAAAGGAAGCAGCATCTACTGCAGCACGCACAACAGCTAAGACCACACGTTATTCAGATCGTGAGACTGGTACTAAGAAAGAAGTACGTCTTGCAGATCGTTCCAAGCTTCGTGCGCAACGTTTCCAAGAGCGCACAGCATCAAAGTCTAAGAACGTTGAGGGTGCTGTAAAGGGCAACCCAAAGCAGAGCCGTGAAGAGCGCACCTTTGAAAAGCCAAAGAGAGCCTTTAAACCAGCTGGCGCAAAGCCTGTTGTGGGCCGCACAGCACCAGAGCGAACTGCAAAGCCACAATCACGCGCTGCAAAGTTCATTGCAGATCGCACAGAGCGCGCAGAGCGACCATTTCGTCCAGAGCGTTTAGAACGTCCAGCAAAGTCTGACGTTCGTCCAACAACTCGTCGCGAAGCAGTAAAGGCAAAGGTTGCTCACTCTGATGACGGCCGTCCAAACTTCGTTCCACAAAAGCGCGAAAAATATAATCCAAGCGCACCACAGTCAGCTGCGCAGCGTCGCGGAGATTCTCCTCGCACACCTGCAAAGCCACCACGCGATCGTCGCAATTCATCTTCACAGGATTCACGAAATGAATCACCAGCGTATGCACGCGATGATTTCCGCGCATCAAAGACTCATAACAAGGCAGCTGTAGATTTCGGCGCTGACGATAATTACATTTCAGTTAACCTTGCAGATGCGAACCTCGTAGAAGCAACACCACTTACTGAAGTAACAACATCATTTCGCGATCTTGGTATTGCACCGGCGCTCGCAAATGCGCTGAACGCACAAGGAATCACACACCCATTCCCAATCCAGATTGCTACCTTGCCGGATGCACTTGCAGGTCATGACATCTTGGGCCGTGGACAGACTGGTTCTGGAAAGACTCTTGCATTCAGCCTTGCACTTCTTACAAATATTTCAGATAAGACAGCGCGCCCTCACAAGCCACTGGCACTTATCTTGACTCCTACACGCGAGCTTGCACAGCAGATCGATGAAGTTCTTCGTCCACTAGCACGCGCCGTTGGCCATGAATCAGTCGTTATCGCAGGTGGAATGCCATATGCAAAGCAGATCACTGCAATGCGTAAGGCAACAGCAATCTTGGTTGCAACTCCTGGCCGCCTCATCGATCTTCTCAATAAGAATGAAGTACAGCTTGATCAACTACAAATCACTGTTCTTGATGAAGCAGATCAGATGGCAGATATGGGATTTCTTCCAGTAGTGAAGGAAATTCTTGATCAGGCTCGTCTTGATGGACAGCGTCTTCTCTTCTCAGCAACTCTCGATCGTGGTGTTGATTCACTCGTTCGTCAGTACTTGAAGAACCCAAAGACTCACTCATTGCAGAATGACCGTGCATCTGTTTCGACAATGGAGCACCACGTTCTTCAGATGCACCCTGGCGATAAGGATGACATCACATCGCAGATTGCAGCTCGTAATGGAAAGACAATTCTCTTCGTAAAGACTCAGCGCGGTGCAGATCGTCTAGCTGACAAGCTTGCTAACGCTGGTGTTCCAGTAGGTGCACTGCACGGCGGAAAGTCACAGGCAGTTCGTACGCGAACACTTGCACTCTTTAAGGAGCAAGATAATTCAGCTCTCGTTGCAACAGATGTTGCAGCACGCGGAATCCACGTTGATGGAATCTCACTTGTTGTTCACGTTGATCTTCCACAAGATCACAAGGATTACTTGCACCGTTCAGGTCGTACAGCACGCGCTGGCGAATCAGGAACTGTTGTTACCTTGTCATCATCAAAGAATCAGCGCGCAGTATCTGGTCTTCTCGGTCGCGCAGGTGTGACTCCGAAGTTCCATGATGTGCGCCCACTCGATGAAAAACTCATGGTGATCACTGGTGCTCAAGAGCCATCAGGTGTTCCATATATTCCACCAGTAATGGAGCGAAAGAGCCCAGGCGGTTCACGTTCAGGTGGCGGTTCACGTCGCAGTGGAACAGGTGCAGGTAAGTCTGGTGGATACCGTGGTGGCAATAGCCGCCGTGGTCGCTAACTAGCGCTGCTTCTTACGAACATTCATTCCGATCTGGCGTACAAATTTTCTTGGAATAGTTGAGATAACTCCCACAAGTAATTTGTATTGCCAGCCAGGAATGCTCACGGGCTTATTTGCCAGAGCATCTTTCCAGGATTGAGCAACTAACTTATCTGCATTTAGCCACATAAAGTTTGGCAGTCCGCCCATCTTCATACGACCTCGCTCGTGAAATTCTGTGCGAGTAAATCCTGGGCAGAGCGCTGAGACTTTCACACCGCTGCTAGCAAGTTCGGTATTCATGGATTCAGAGAGCACGGTCATATATGACTTAGCAGCGCTATATGTGCCACCTGCAATAAAGCTTGCAACGGAAGAGTTATTGATAATGATTCCAGATTTGCGCTCTTTCATCCCAGGAATGATGGTGTGCATCAGGCGCATTGGTGTGCGCACCAAGACATCAAACATCTGTTGTTCTGCATCCATCTGGCTAGCGCTAAATGCCTTATTGATTCCAAAACCAGCATTGTTGATGAGAACTTCAATCTCGTATGTGCTGATGTAATCCTCAACTGATCGACAACCTTCATTGGTGGAAAGATCTGCAGGTAATACAAATGTCTGGACGCCATACTTTTCACGAAGCACCGCTGCACGTTCATGAAGACGCGCTTCATCGCGCGCAACGAGTGCGACGTTATAACCCTTAGATGCAAGTAATCGAGTAAAACTCTCACCGATTCCAGCAGTTGCACCCGTTACTAGCGCCCATTGAGCCATTTAAGCCACGATCCCCTTTGGTTCTTCTTCGCGGATATGCCATGAAGATCCGTACTCGGAAATTAAATCAAGGAATGGTTGCGCTGGGAACCACTCAGGACCACTGATTCCTGCTGGCTTCCAAGTGCCGTTATCAATGAGTTCCATTGCAATCAGCGGGTTGATAGCTGTCTGCCATACAACTGCTTGATTGCCATAGTTCTTCATCGACCATTCGTTATCTACAACGTTATAGATATAGACAGCCTTTGGTTCACCGTTCTTATCTAAACCCTTAACGAGGGTTCCAGCGCATGTCTTGCCGTGCATCTTGTCACCAAGAGTCGCAGGATCTGGCAGTAAGGCTGCAAGCAGGTCACGAGGTGAAACTTCAACACCTTGTACTGAAATCTTCTCCTTCTTATCCAGACCGAGTGTGTGAATAGTTTTCAGAGTCTCAATGAATTGAGCTCCGAGTCCGTACTTAAAGCGAACTTCCTTCGCCTTCACCTTCATTGGAATCAAGACAACCTCTTCATGCTCAACGTTGACGCATTCAACAGGTCCAATGCCATCTGGGAAGTCATAAGTTTCAAGTTCGCTAAATGGCTCTGTTGTATACCAACCGCGACCTTCTTCAAAGATTAAAGGAGGATTCAGACACTCTTCGATTGTTGTCCAGATGGAAAACGATGGAGCAAAGTCATAACCATCGACAGTCAGGTTTGAACCATCCATCACAGCTAAGTAATCAATGCGAGAGAAGAGTTCATCTTCTGCATAACGAGCAAAGACATCACTCATTCCAGGTTCGATTCCCATGCCGACAACTGCGTAGTTGCCATTCTTTGACCAAGTATCTACGCGAGCAAATTGCTCATCACCTAACTTAACTCCAGGCTTATTCATCGGATCTGTGGGATGTGGCGTTGATAGTGACATCGCCATATCCATGTAATTAACTTTCTCCTCTTCACATGCCAAGAAGATTGGCATGACAAAACGCGGATCTACCGCGTTCACGACAATATCGGGAGCTGCTTTTCGAATGAGAGCGCGAATATCGTTCACATCAGAGGCATCCACCTCCTGCGCAGAAAATCGAGGGTCATTGACCTTTGTTACGGCTGCTTGAGCTCTAGACAGGCTGCGATCTGCAATGACCATAGAAGTAATAAATGGTCTACGTGATGCGATATTTGCGATTGCACTGCCAACTCCGCCTGCGCCGATAACGAGCGCTTTCATGGGTGGCCTTTCATTCTTAGTTACACACGCTTGAAATAAGCGCGTTAAGGGAAGGCTATCTGTACCGATAACCTTTGCCAAGTAACTTCGCTGTTGAAGTACTCACGTCCCCGTAGCTCAGTGGATAGAGCAACCGCCTCCTAAGCGGTAGGTCGCAGGTTCAACTCCCGCCGGGGACACTCACATAAAGTAGGGCTATGAAAATCAAGATTGCTGTCATTGTATTAACGATGGCAATCTCATCAACTCTTGTAACTAATTCATCGATTGCTGCAAGCAAGAGCAGAACAGTCACAATCAACTTTGTGGGCGATGTTCATGGTGAAAGTGCTATCAAGACTGATTCTCTGGCTTCATTGAAGCAGTACTTTTCACGAGGTGATCTCAATATCTTTAACCTTGAAACGGCCGTAACTAACCAGGATGTCAAGGAAGAGAAGGAATATAACTTTAAGACCAATGCGGCATTCCTTAAATCACTCAGAAGTGTTGGCCTCAATCTTGCAAATATCGCCAATAACCATAGCTATGACTATGGACTCATTGGATTCGAAGATACCCTTAAGAATCTTGATAGAACGGGGCTTGATTATGTGGGTGGCGGCTTGAATAGTAGCGCCGCCTACAAAGGCCGGATCTACACAATTAAAGGTATGCGCATTGGAGTACTTGGCATTGCAAAGGTAAATGGTGGACCTGAATCCATCGCTACGCGTGAAAAGGCAGGAACTACCAATGGCTATGACAAAACATCCACGGAGCAGGCCATTACTCAGCTGCGAGCGATGAGTGATCTTCTTATTGTTGTAACCCATTGGGGAGAAGAGGGATCGTTCTGCCCGCGAGATTCTGAAATGTCGAGTGCAAAGAAGTGGAGTGCACTCGGAGCTGACATCATCCTAGGAAGTCATACACACACCTTGCAACCAATTACTCTTGAAAATAACAAGCTTGTTGCCTACTCCATGGGCAATTTCATCTTCTACTCTTCAAAGTTAGAAAATCGACGAACTGGGATACTTAGAATTCAGATTAGCCCGCAGAAGAAAATTAGCTATTCAGTACTTCCGATGACGATTAATAACCTGACAAAAATCCCTGAGAAAGCACCTCTGAGTGATGTTCCAGGTATTGGTTGTGCTGCTCAAGCAAAGACAACGGTGCGATGACCAACGATAAAGATTCGCTCTTCGGCATAAAGCTTCACAGCACGCGCTAGAACACGACGTTCAATATCACGGCCAAGAGCAATCATTTCCTCAGGGGTAGCTGAGTGATTAACGTGTGCAACATCCTGTTCGATGATGGGACCTTCATCTAAGTCTGCGGTAACAAAGTGCGCAGTTGCGCCAATGATCTTCACGCCACGCTCATGTGCTTGGTGATAGGGCTTAGCCCCTTTAAAACCTGGCAAGAATGAGTGATGGATATTAATAATCTTTCCAGGCATTGCTGCAGTAAATGTGGAAGAAAGAATCTGCATAAAGCGAGCAAGGACAACAAAATCAATCTTAAGCTCTGCAATCTTTGCAAGCATTACTTTCTCTTGCTCACCCTTATTTTCTTGTGTCACTGGGAGATAGAGGAATGGAATTCCATGAGCTTCAACGAGTGACTTAAGATCTTCGCGATTTGAGATAACAAGTGGAATTTCAATGGGAAGTTCACCAAGTTCAAGCAGATACATCAAGTCCCGAAGGCAGTGACTCTCTTTAGTAACTAAAACAAGTGCGCGAGGCTTCTGAGCCGTTGGGCGAATATGCAGAGCAGGTGAGAATTTACTGAGGCCATCTTTAAGGCTCTTCTGTGCCGCATCGAGTCCTTGTGATGTCTCAAAACGGGTGCGCATCACGAAGGTATTTGTAGTGGTGTCAGTAAATTGCTGATTCTCAATGATGTTGCCACCGCAATTGAGCACCGCAGTTGTCATCGCATGAACGATGCCTGGCTGATCGGCGCATTGCAGGGAAGCGATGAGATCCATGCGATGAGTTTAAAGGAGACTAGTGAGTAATCGTAAATCGCTGCAAACGCTTAGGAGCCCACCAGTTGCGCTCACCAAAGAGGCGCATCAGAGCGGGAACCAAGAGTCCGCGAACGATAGTTGCATCGAGAATTACTGCGAGTGCAACACCAAATCCCATTGATTTAATCGATGTGACGCCGCTGGTGATGAAGGCTGCAAAGACAACTGCAAGTAGTAGAGCTGCTGCAGTAATGATTCGAGCAGAGCGCTGGAGACCTGTCGCCACTGATTCGATATTGCTCTTGCCTGCCAAATGTTCTTCACGAATACGTGAGAGCAAGAAGAGTTCGTAGTCCATTGATAATCCAAAGACAACTACAGCAATTAAAATAGCGATAGAAGTATCAAGAGTTCCAGTTAAGGTGAATGAACCCACCAACCATTGCAAGTGTCCATCGATAAATACCCACGTGAGGACACCCATAGTTGCTGCAAGGGAGAGCACGTTGAGCAGAACTGCCTTAATTGGCAAGATGATGGATCCAGTGAAGATAAAGATCAGCACGAAGACGCTGAGTGCAATCCAACCCAGAGCCCAAGGAAGCGTTGATGAAATTCCATCTTGTGAATCTGTGTAGTCAGCTGCAACGCCTCCAACTAATGTTCCCTCAGGAGCATCAAGATTTCGGATGTCATGAATCATTTTCTGAGCCTCTGGTGTTCGCGGAAGCATGGATTCATAAGCAACGATGCGGATATCTTCACCGAAAGTTTGAGGCGGAGTTACGGCAACAATGCCTTCGACCTTTGCAAGATTGGCTGAGTAGGTAGCAATCTCTGCATCTTTACCTGCACCACCCATAATAATAATTTCAACAGGGTTAGTTGTTTGGCCAGCAAAGCGATCTGCCTGCACAGCTACCGCAATCGCTGCAGCATTACTTGCAGGCAAAATGCGTGAATCACCTTGAGAGAATGCGATGTTCTTCAGTGGTGCAGCGAACATTCCGAGAACGATGAGCGCCAATACAACAACTGCTACTGGGCGACGCATCACAATACGAGCTGTCTGAGCCCAGCGGCCATCTACTTTTGGAGTGATCGCAGACCTGCGAACAACGCCTTTATCAATTTTGCCTCCAACCATCGCCAAGATTGGTGGAAGTCCAAAGAGTGCACCGGCTACAGCAAGTGCCACAACGGATACACCTGCATATCCAAATGATTTAAGGAATGGAAGAGGAAAGAAAGTGAGAGAAAGAAGTGTGACAAAGACTGTCAGGCCCGAGTAGAAAACTGTTTTTCCGGCAGTCTTTAACGTTGTGATAATGGAATCCTCAACATTTTTGCCGTGATGTAACTCCTCGCGGAATCGATTGACCATCAAGAGCGCGTAGTCGATACCGAGTCCAAGACCCATACCTGTTGTGAGGTTGAGTGCGTAGATACTGACATCAGTAAAGAGAGTGAAGAGATAGAGAATAAAGAACGCCCCAAGAATTGCTGAGACTCCAACAACAAGTGGCATTGCGGAAGCAACCATGGCACCAAAGACAAAGACCAGCAGGATAAATGTTGCAGGGATGGAGATTGCTTCTGCTATCGCTAGATCCTTTGAAATCTTCTTATTTATAGCGTTTCCTACAACGCCTACTCCACCTGAATAAAGAGTGAAACCTTCTACCTTGCCGTCATAGTGATCTTGGAAGTATGCGCCTAGCTTCTCGCTCTCTGGAGAGAATGCATCAGCTTGGCTATAGACAAGTATGTAACCTGCTTTGCCATCCTTAGATTTCAATATTTGCTCACCACCTGAACTCCAATAAGAAAGAGTTTTACTGACACCATTTTCTTTTGCCATCTTTGCTTCAAGAGCAAGAGCGCGCTGAGTTACCGCTGGGTCAGTGATATCGGCGTCACCAGCATCAACCACGACAACAATTGTTGGATCTGTAATCTTGAGAGTGTCGTTAATGTAATTAAAGACCTTGTATGAATCGCTATTTGGATTTGAGTATCCACCTGAATCAAGTCGGCTAAAAACCGAGGATCCAATTCCACCTGCTGCGAGGATTCCGATGACAAAGAGGATGACCGCAAGCTTGCGACGGCGATACATAAAATGGCCAAGTTTCTCAAACATGCGATAACTCCCTTATCTGAACAATGTACAGATTTTAGAGCGCCTATTTGAACATTGTCAAGATTAGAGGGATACTTTTCCCATGCCCACCGCCAAGGCCAGAAATCACTACCACCATGGTGATTTAGAGAGTGCTTTGATTACAACTGCCCGTAAGCTCATTAAGCGATACGGAGTCGAACACATCTCATTGCGACAGGTTTCTCAAGAAATTGGTGTGAGTCCAAGCGCCGCCTATCACTATTTTCCAGATCGCGACTCACTGCTCGGCGCCGTCGGTTTTTCACTCTTTGAGGAACTCGCAGATTATCAAGAGCTTCAACTATCAATGATTTCTGGAACAAGCGCAAAGGCTGCCAAAGATCGTTTTCGAGCCCTTGGGCGCACTTATTTTGAGTGGGCTATCCGTGAGCCACATTTTTTCAATTTAATGTTTAGCGATTTTTGCCTTATGGTTTCATCACACGAGAAAGAACGCGAAGACTCTCGTGCATTTCAAAATTTAACTCAATGTCTCGATGACTTACTGGCGGTCGGACTGATTGATCGGGGAATGCGCCCATACGGAGAGCTTCTATCTTGGTCTGTCGTTCATGGCGCAACAAGTTTGGTTGTTGGGGGGCACCTGGAATCTGATCAATACGAATCAATCCTCGATGGTCTCGAACTGTGCCTCGGGATTAGAAAGTAGGCAACGTGAGCGAACTATTTCCCGCAACAACTGACGATGAACGCGACCCTCGTGAAGATCAGAAGGAAGATAAAAAGCGAGAAGAAGAAATTAAGGGCGATAAACCGCCACATCACGGCTAGCTTTTATTCAGATGTAGCTGCGGGTTTTGCAACAGAATCTGTTTTATAGAAACCAGATCCTTTAAATACAACACCAACATTGGAATACACCTTACGAACTTCGCCCTTGCATACAGGGCACTCAGTCAGTGGATTTTCTGAGAAAGTCTGGAAAGCCTCGAAAGCATGGTCGCAAGCGTTACATGCATATTGATATGTAGGCAATGTGTGACCTTTCTCTTCTCGGGTATCTATGCCTAAGTCTAAAGAAGTGAGACGATAGGCGCTAATCCGCATGGGTTCTGAGCATGTTTATCAATATTTGAGAGGAGTATGAAGCAATGAAGAAGGTCAGCATTATTGCAATGGTTATTGGTGCAATTCTCTTTACGCCAGTTGTTGCCTTCGCTAACTCTCTCGTGGCCACATCGCCCATCGCTGGCGCAACACTTCAGAGTGCTCCAAGTGCCATTACCGTCACTACTGAAATTGCTCTGATGGATGCTGGAAATGAAATCTCTGTTACTGACCCAACAGGTGTTCGTGTTGATGATGGCGCGCTCACTATTGATGGTGTCAATGCCGTCATCGGCTTAAAGCAACTCGTGAAGACTGGGATATACACGGTCAACTATTCATTACTCGCTGAAAACGATGTTCCACTGGTTGGAAAATTTATCTTTAACTTTGCTGAGCCAACTGTGATGGCGACAAATGCCCCAGAGCCTTCAAGCGCACCTACTCCATCAGGAAATAATCTTGGGACAACAATCTTTGTGCTTGGACTTCTCATAGCAGCAATCGTTGTGACTATTGCACTTTCTCTCTATGCGCGAAAGCTTTATCGCGACCGATGAACCTACTGTCAGGAAATCTGACTGCTGTTGATCCATTGGTAAGCGCCCTTGGCACACTAAACAAATCGATCTCACTCTTTGCAGCCTTTAGCCTTATTGGAGTTTTACTCTCACTTGCATTCTTTTTGGTTGAACGCGAAGGTAAGCTGCAAGAGAATGCACTACGACTTCGCAACGTAGGGCGAATTCTTGCAGGGGTGTGGTTTATCACCAGCGCCTTTCAAATCATCCTCACGCTGGCCAATATTTTAGGAACAACTCTAGGTGCAGCACTTGATCCAACGACGTTGAGTTCGTTTGTGCGCCAGATTGATCTGGGCAGGTTTCTTGCTTTTCAGACCCTTCTGGCAGGCGTTGTCTTTATCTGCCTTACTTTTATTCGCGGAGTACTGCCTGCAACACTACTTCTTGTAGTTTCACTGCTTGCACTTGTTTCGCCAGTCTTTCAAAGTCACTCAGCATCAAGTGGCTCGCACTCACTAGCCATTGGTTCACTTGTCATCCACGTCGTTGCGCTCTCATTATGGGTCGGTGGAATTTTTGCCCTCATACTTCTTGAAGATTCAGATCGCCAGATAGCACTACCCCGCTTTAGCCAATTAGCACTCTGGGCTGCAATTGCTGTGGTTGCAAGTGGTGTCGTCAATGCATGGGCTCGTCTTAACTTTGCATCAGCATGGTCTTCCTCTTATGCGCGCATCATCATCGCAAAATCAATTCTCACACTTGTTCTTCTGGCTATCGGTTTCCGCAATAGGAAAGCACTTGCTCAAGGAGATAAGACAGGATGGAACCTCATCTCACGAGTGATTGTGGTGGAAGCACTGATTATGGGAGCAGTTGTTGCTCTCGGTAGTTGGTTATCGGAATCTCAAGCACCTGCTGGCAAGGAAAAGCCATTTAGTGCAGCACTTGCTATCGCTGGATACCCAACTCCTGAAGCTCCTAATCTCACCAGACTTCTGACTCTCTATAACCCCGATGCGCTCATTATTGGAGTTCTCATTGCACTCGTTGCTCTCTATATAAAGGGTGTGGTGATTTTGAAAAAGCGTGGCGACTCATGGCCTGTGGGTCGCACGGTTGCATTTGCATTGGGAGTTTCAGCAATGGATTTTGCAACAAGTGGCGGTCTTGGCGTGTATGCACTCTTCTCATTTGAATATCACATGATTGCTCACATGGTCATTGGCATGGTGGCTCCCATTGGATTCGTACTCGGAGCACCTATTACTTTGGCTCTTCGCACACTTCCACAGGGGAGGACACCTGAGGAACGTGGAGTTCGTGGAATGCTGATTGCATTCTTGCATTCACGTTATTCCATCGTGCTCACCAATCCTCTGACAGCTCTTGCACTCTTTGATGGTTCACTCTTTGTTCTCTACTTCACCAATCTCTTTGGTAATTTGATGCAATCACACGTGGGCCACCTCTTTATGAACATTCACTTTCTCTTGGCTGGATTTCTGTTCTTCCATGTCATTATTGGAATTGATCCAAATCCACGCAAGATTCCACATCTAGTGCGCATAGTTATTCTCTTTGCTGCGATGAGCATTCATGCATTCTTTGCCATTGCACTTCTTGCAACAACAACCCTGATTGATAAGGGCTATTACGGTTCGCTGAAGACTCCATGGCTTGGTGATTTATTGGCAGACCAACATGCAGCTGGTGCGATCGCCTGGGGGATGGGTGAAGTTCCCATCATCTTGGCGCTAATTGCCACCTTTATCCAATGGATGCGCGATGACTCACGAGAGGCAAAGCGCATTGATCGTAATGAAGCTCGCATGGCAGCCATGGGTGAACCAGATGAGCTTGCTCAATACAATAACTACTTGAGCCAGTTGCAGAGCAGGGATAAGAGAGAGGGTCAGTCATGAGTTTAGAGAACATTTTCGTGCTGCCATCTGAATATGACGATCTTCGCGATTCTGTTCGTTCACTCTCTGAAAAAGAGATTGCACCTCATGCGCATGCAGTCGATGAGGATCATCGCTACCCACAAGAGGCGCACAACGCTTTAGCAAAGGCAGGGCTCTTTGCCGCACATGTGCCAACTGAGTTTGGCGGAGATGGCGCAGATGCCTTAGCAGCATGCATCATTATTGAAGAGGTAGCTCGAGTGTGTGCATCGTCATCACTTATTCCTGCAGTTAATAAATTGGGATCACTGCCTCTTATTCTGGGTGGCAATAAAGAACAAAAAGAACGTTGGCTTCGCCCGCTTGCACAAGGTAAAGGATTTTCTTACTGTCTCTCAGAATCTGAAGCAGGCTCTGATGCATCTGCTCTTAAGACAAAAGCTGAGCGCAAAGGCGATGGATGGGTTATTAACGGAAGCAAGAAGTGGATCTCAAATGCAGGAGAATCACATTTCTATACAGTGATTGCACAAACTGATCCAACACTTGGATCAAAGGGCATTACTGCATTTATTGTGGAGAAATCTGACACAGGAGTTTCATTTGGAGCACCTGAGAAGAAGATGGGCTTTCGTGGATCTCCTACTCGTGAGGTCTATTTCGACAATGTAAGTATCGGCGATGACCGTCGCATCAGTGAAATAGGTAAAGGATTTTCACTTGCTATGGATACTCTCGATCACACTCGCATCACCATTGCAGCGCAAGCTCTTGGAATTGCACAAGGAGCTTTAGATACTGCTAAGAAGTATTCACATGAGCGCAAGCAATTTGGCAAGGAGATCTTTGATTTCCAAGGTGTGCAATTTATGTTGGCAGATATGGCTATCGCTGTTGAGACTGCCCGTCAGATTACCTATGCAGCTGCTGCAAAGAGTGAGCGCGAAGATAAGGATCTGAAGTTCTTCTCAGCCGTGAGTAAGACCTATGCAACAGATGTGGCAATGAAGGTCACAACTGATGCTGTGCAGATACTGGGTGGATATGGATATGTCTCTGATTATCCAGTTGAGCGCATGATGCGCGATGCAAAACTTACCCAGATCTATGAGGGTACAAATCAGATTCAGCGCATTGTGATTGCGCGCAATCTTCCTTAATTACTACCTTCTAAAGCGCAGAACCAAGTCCGGCGTTGCTGCGGCATCCATTGGTTGATCCCATTCTTCACGAGGCAAATCTTCACTTGATATTTCATCAGGATGAATCAAACCAATAGACCATGCGCGAAGTTTCGGTAGAGCGCGGTCGTAGTAGCCACCGCCTTGACCTAATCGATAACCACTTCGGTCAATGCGAAGTGCAGGAACTATGACGACATCAATTGTGGCAAGGTCGTCAAAAGCATCTCCTGTCGGTTCCAGAATCTTTTTCTTATTAGCAACAAGGCTTGATTGCGATCCATCCCATTTCACCCAATCAAGTTGGTCGCCATTGATTCTGGGAAGGAGCAACACCTTGCCTGCTGCAATCAGTGCTTTATTCAGAGCTGAGGTGTCAGGCTCATCGTGGTGTGACATGTAACTTGCAACGCACTGTGCGTTGGCAATTTCGGGAGATGCAGCAAGATATTGAAAGCTGTGTTCTATGTAACGCTCATTACGTTCGTGACGATATCGAGTGCGAAGTGCTGACTTTTCTTCGCCAAGACCCATGGAAATCCCCTAGTAGTAAGTGATGTACAAGTAAGGTTAGTGATTATGTCAGAACGTGTGCGCGTAGATGAAGTACTTACCTCTCTTCTAGATCTATGCCGTCCTCTTGAGCCCTTTGATATGCCATTACTTGATGCCCACGATGGAACCCTTGCGGAAGATATCTATGCAGGAGAACGCCTTGTGATGAAGGCCGGTAGTCGAATCCGTTCGACTCAGATTGGTTTGGCTGCATCCATTGGCCTTGATCATCTTCCTACCCGCCCACATCCGCGGGTAGTTGTGATTTCAGCAGGTCCTGACTTAGTTGAACCCGGCGTTCCACTTAAAACTGATGAAGAGTACGAAACTAATTCGTGGTTACTCACAACTGCAGTGCGTGAAGTGGGCGCGGTTGCTTATCGCGTGCATTCTATTCCCGATGATGAGTCACAATTGCTGAGCGTGATAGAAGATCAACTAGTTCGCGCAGACTTGATCATTATTAGCGGTGAGCGTCACGACGATTCTTTCGATCTCATTACTCGCACATTAGAGAAGATGGGTGAGATTAAGACTGTTGAAATCTCTATCGAATCTAGCGGGCGCCATAACTTTGGAACTATCGGACCCGATAAGACTCCCGTTGTTACTCTTCCTGGTGATCCCATCGCTGCATATATCTCCTTTGAACTTCTGATTCGTCCCATGATTCGCACAATGCTTGGCACAGCAAATATTCACCGTCCATCAGTGAAGGCAAAGCTTGAGAAGGCTCTGACTTCATCCGGTGGGTATCGTTCGTATGTGCGAGCAATTCTGAGTGAAGATGGAAAGTCTGTGGCTCCCCTTTCTTCACAAGATGAGCAGGCAACGCTCTCTGATGCAAACTGCTTCATCGCAGTTCCTGAAGGTGAAACAAGTTTGTCTGCGGGTGCGCAGGTCACTGTCGTAGTTCTTGAGCGACGCTATCTCTAAGCAAGTGAGGTGATTCCATGTGGCCGGTAACGCTCTATGGTGATGAGATCACTCTTCGTCCAGCACGTTATCGAGATCGCACTGCATGGAATGAAGTCCGTGCAGAAAATAAGGAGTGGCTCACTCCATGGGAGGCAACACTTCCTCTCATCCCTCAAGATTGCCCTGCATATGAGGATCAGAGTCGACCTTCGTACTTTGAAATGGTCCATCTGCTTCATCGCGAAGCCCGCGCTGGGCGTTCTTACTCTTTCCTCATCTGGAACGGATCTACTCTCATCGGCCAGATAACAATGGGTGGAGTTATGTTGGGCGCATTGCGTGGTGCCCATATCGGTTATTGGATTGATCGCAACTATGCCAGTCGTGGCTATACAACGCAGGCGGTAAAGCTGGTCACTGCTTTTGGATTCTCTCAATTAGGGCTACATCGCATCGAGATCAATGTGCGCCCTGAGAATGCTGCCTCATGCAGAGTTGCCGAGAAAGCTGGATATGTTCTAGAAGGCGAGCGGAAGGCCTTTTTACATATTGATGGTGCGTGGAGAGACCATCTGTCCTTCGTAAAGAGCAATGAATTAATTCAGTAAACCCCCCTTGAAATCCACAGAGTTAAGCGCGCTCGCCTCTAACCTTGACCCACCATGGCTTCAGGAATTATTTATCTAGCAATTATTGGCATGTGGGTTGCCTATTTTCTGCCACGCTGGGTACATAACAAGAATGAATTCTCAGGCAAGAGCGTCGAACGCTATAAGAGCGCACTGAGAGTAGTTGCAAGTTCAACTCCGGGTGCACAGATTGGCTCTGGAGCGATTTATACAGATGTAGATCGCGCAGGACGCGTCGCACAACAACTGATGCGTCGCAGAATTATCTTTTCACTTATTACTACAACACTTATCCTCACAACGGCAGGTGCCATCATGCAGACATTCACATACATCGCAATCGCTATCCCTCTTACAGGTTTAGTTCTCTACATCGCGCATGTTCGTCGTCAAGAGAATAGCGATCGCATCACGCGACGCCGCATGGATCAATTGCATCGCACTACTGAAGGTGTTTCACATACCAATCTTGCAGATGTGCTTACACATAATTCTCACAGTGAAGTAAAAATTAATCAGGATCATTGGATTCCATTGTCAGAGCGCGAACTCACAGGTGTGACACTTCTTCCTAAGGGAACAGCGCAGTCACGTGCTGAGTGGCAACCTAATGAGATTCCAGTTCCAACATATGTAAACGCGCCAAAGGCTGTTCAATCCAAGCGCATCATTGACCTGACAGAACCAGGCAAGTGGACAGATGAACAAGAGCGTTTAGAACGCGAAGCACTTGCTGCAGCTGCTCCTTCACGCGATGAAGTATTTGATCAACAGCTTGCTGATGAAGCGGTGCAGCGACTTCGCGAAATGCGCGCTGCAAACGAATAGTTAGATCCAGCTCGCAAACCACATACGCGCATGCCATGCGTCATAGGTAATGAGATCGCCCATATAGAGCGGTAAGAAGTATAAGAAGTTAAAGAAGAGCACGATAAATGCCCCAATTACTACGATTTCTCCCACACGTCCGTAATTAGTGAGTATTGAACGCGTGCAATACACAATGGCGAGAATAAGAAATGGCTCAAAGATAATCGCATAGAAAGAGAACACTGTGCGCTGCTGGAAGAAGAACCACGGCAGATAACCTGCAGTAATACCAGTAACAATGACTGTGAGAGCAGGATCTAATCTGCGCTTTGCAATGCTGCGTGCCCATAGGCCAAATGCAACTACTACTGCAATCGTTCCAAGCCACCATAGGAATGGTGTGCCCAAGGCAAGAATTTCTTGTGAACAACTATCGGCGCCACAGCCTTTCGGTGATTCGTAATAGAACGATGTTGGTCGTCCCATCACAAGCCAACTCCACGGATTTGCTTGATAGGTGTGTTTCTCAGTCAAACCTGTATGAAAGTCCAACATTTGTTGGTGGTAGTAGATAAATGATGAAATTATATTTGATGAGTAATTGCGATCCCATCCTCGGTTACTTGTAAACCAACCAGTCCATGACGTTACATAAACGAGTAGTGGAACAAGACCAAATTGACCGATGCGTTCCAGGGTTGGCTTGATGACATCTTTTCCGGAGTGATGAGTAAAAGCGCGATAGAAACCAATGGCTGCAAACGCGATGATGAAATAGAGAGCGCTCCACTTTGTGGCAAGTGCTAATCCTAGAACCACGCCGGTCCACCAGTAGCGTTTTGTTAGGAAGAGATAGGAAGCAAGCAGAACGAAAAATGTTAAGAAGTTATCGAGAAGTGCCGTGCGGGAATGCACTAGTGCTAATCCATCTATTGCCATCAGCGCACTTGCAAGCCCAGTCAGAACGGCACTTCTAAAGAGTCGATGAGCAATGAGGGCGATGAGCAGAATCACCAATGAACCAACGAGGGCTGTGGTAAATCGCCATCCAAAACCTGTGTCGCCAAATACTTTTATTCCAAGACCAATGAGCCACTTACCAAGAGGTGGATGCACAATGAATTCAGGTTTTGATCCTGCTACTTCAACGCCGTATTTCAGTAAGTCACGGGCGCCATCGACGTAATAGACCTCATCGAAGATAAATCCCTTCACTCTTCCAAGATCGACAAGACGGAGAATGAGTGAGAAAAGTGCGATGAGTACCGGAGCGATACCAACAACCATATGTAAAGAATATGGGAGGATTCGCATATGGCCCTAGTTCTTGCAGCGACTCCTCTGGGAAATCCGCTCGATGCAAGCCAGCGCCTGAAAGATGCAATCGAATCAGCGCAAGTTATCGCCGCTGAAGATTCACGTAGATTCCATCGTTTGGCATCAGATCTCGGTGTCACATTTACAGCGCGCATCATCTCCTTCTTTGAAGGAAACGAGACAGATCGCACGCAAGAGATATTGCAGCTACTGCGCGAAGGAAAAGAAGTCCTCGTTGTGACTGATGCAGGCATGCCAACCATCAGCGATCCTGGATTTCGTTTGATGCGCGATGCGATTGCTGAAAATCTTCCCACCGTTGTTATCCCAGGGCCGAGTGCGCCAACAATGGCTATTGCACTATCGGGGCTACCCACAGATCGATTTACCTTTGAAGGTTTCGCGCCTCGTGCACAAGGTGCCCGCAATACTTTCTATGAGAACCTTCGTTTTGAAGAGCGCACCATGGTGATATTTGAAGCACCTCATCGCCTTCACGAATCACTTGTTGATGCTGCTGCAATTCTCGGCGATTCACGTAAAGGTGCAATCTGTCGCGAGATGACAAAGACCTATGAAGAAACTATTCGTGGCACACTCTCAGAACTGGTTGTGTGGGCGGCAAGCAAAGAAGTCCTTGGGGAAATCACACTCGTCATTGCAGGTGTTGAGGCTGGCTCTGCAAGCAAGACGGCAGATGATGCAGTTGCTCGTGTTCGCGAATATGAGGCAGCTGGAATGGACCGAAAAGGTGCGATCTCTACAGTCGCCGAAGAGTTCGAGCTTCCGAAGAAGATCGTTTATGCAGCCGTAGTCGATGCGAATAAGATGAGCAGATGAAGTCTTTCTACCTGACTACGCCGATTTACTATGTAAATGATGCGCCGCATATTGGCCATGCATATACAACGGTTGCCGGCGATGTCCTTACTCGTTGGCATCGCCAGCGCGGTGAGTCAGTCTGGTTCCTCACCGGCACAGATGAACACGGTCAGAAAGTTATGCGCACTGCAGAACAGAACAACGTCGCCCCTCAAGCGTGGGTTGATAAGTTAGTTGCTGATGCATGGAAACCCAATTGGCAAGCGCTCAATATCGCAAACGATGATTTTATCCGCACAACAGAACCTCGTCACACAGAACGCGTTCAGAAGTTCTTGCAATCACTCAAAGACTCCGGCCATATCTATGCAGGTAAATATGAAGGCCCATATTGCGTTGGCTGCGAAGAATTTAAATTACCAGGTGATCTGATTGATGCAGATGGAGAAAAGCTCTGCCCGATTCACAGTAAGCCAATCGAATTAGTCAATGAAAATAACTGGTTCTTTAAGCTCTCTGAGTTCACACAACCACTTCTTGATCACTACAAGAATAATCCTGAAGCTTGCCAGCCTGAGAGTGCGCGTAATGAAGTTGTCTCATTCCTTGAAGGTGGCGTCTCAGACCTTTCCATCTCTCGCTCCACATTCGACTGGGGAATTCCTGTTCCATGGGATACAGATCAAGTTGTATATGTCTGGTTCGATGCTCTACTTAACTATGCAACTGCAGTAGGTCTTACCGATGCGCCAGATTCAGAAGGTGGCAAGAAGTTTGCAGCCACCTGGCCTGCAGATGTGCACCTGGTTGGAAAAGATATTTTGCGATTCCACGCCGTTATCTGGCCCGCAATGTTGATGGCAGCCGGTATCGATATTCCTAAGAAAGTCTTTGCACACGGCTGGCTTCTTGTCGGTGGTGAGAAGATGTCAAAGTCAAAGCTGACCGGTATTGCACCATCTGATATCACCGATCACTTTGGCGTCGATGCATTCCGCTATTACTTCTTGCGTGCTATTCCATTCGGAAGCGATGGATCCTTCTCTTGGGAAGATATGAGCGCTCGTTACACATCAGAGCTTGCTAATGACTTTGGAAACCTTGCATCTCGCCTTGCTGCGATGATTGAAAAGTACTGCGGTGGAAAGATTCCAACAGTTGCAAAGGATGAGACTCTTGCACAATCACTGCAGGCAACTGTCGATAAGGCAGATAAGGCGATGGTCGCACTTGATTTCCAAGGTGGCATTAACGCTGTGATGGATTACTGCAAGCAGGTCAATGGCTATGTGACTATCAAAGAGCCTTGGATTCTTGCTAAAGATCCAGCTAACCAAGCGATTCTTGAAGAAGTTCTCTACAACACTGCTGAATCTCTTCGCGCACTAGCTGTCTTACTTCACCCCGTAATGCCTGCAACGACTGAGATTTTGTGGGAATCACTCGGTGCCAAAGAATCACTCGGTGAAATCGGCAAGCAAGAAATTTCTAAGGTTGCGACCTGGGGTCAGTTGCCACACGGTGCAACTGTCACAAAGACTCCGGTCTTATTCCCACGGTTAGAAGTAAAAGAGTAATTTTCTTATGACAGATCGCCACAATCGCGATATAGATCGTCAACCAGCTCCAATGCCTGAACCGCTCCCTGTTCCCACAGTAGATGCGCATGCTCATATTGAAATCGTTACCAATGATGCACCGGATTCGGATGCGGTGAGACAAGTTCTCGATGATGCCAAATCAGTCAACGTTGATCGCATTGTGCAGGTCGGGTATTCAGCAGAACAATCACAATGGTGCGTTGATATGGCTAACGCCTTTCCTGGTCGAGTTCTTGCAGCAGTTGCACTCCATCCCAATGAAGCACCCGTTGTTCCTGATTTAGAAGCAGATTGGGCAATCATTGAAAAGCTTGCACAAGAACCACGCGTTCGCGCAATTGGTGAAACCGGCCTTGATTACTTTCGCACAGAACCTACACTACGTAAGCGCCAACAAGAATCATTTAAATGGCACATTGATTTAGCTAAGCGCACCAATAAGGCCCTCGTTATTCACGATCGTGATTCTCATGATGATGTTCTCTCTATCTTGCTTGAAGTGGGTGCACCTGAGAAGACTGTCTTTCACTGTTTCTCAGGAGATGTTGAGATGGCAAAGATCTGTATTGATCGCGGATACATCCTCTCTTTTGCCGGAACTATGACATTTAAAAATGCGCCTGCTCTGCGTGATGCGCTCAAACTTGTTCCACAGGACCAGCTCCTAGTTGAAACAGATTCACCGTTCTTGGCACCGATGCCACATCGAGGCGCTCTCAATACACCTGCTCAGATTGCCAATATCGTGCGAGCGATGGCTGCAGAGCGCAATGAAGATGTGGCAGTGCTTGCGACGGCGCTATCTGTCAATGCCGAACGCATCTTCGGATCTTTCGCATGAGCCTTCTCGGAGCTGCAGAGATTCGTGAGCTCGCAGAATCACTCGATCTCAAACCCTCAAAATCACTAGGACAGAACTTTGTCCATGATGGCAATGTATGCCGCAAGATTGTTCGCACTGCAGGTCTTACCTCAACCGATATCGCACTGGAGATTGGCCCAGGTCTTGGATCTCTCACACTTGCAATGATGGAAGTGGCTCAAGCAGTTGTTGCAGTTGAGATTGATTCACGACTTGCCACGCAACTTCCAATTACTGCAACAAAGCATTCAGAGCGTGCAGATATTTTGACTGTGATCAATCAAGATGCACTAACCCTTAAAGACCTACCCGTTGCACCTACAGTCCTCATTGCCAACCTGCCTTATAACGTCTCTGTTCCTGTATTTCTGCATCTTCTTGAAATCCTGTCTTCCCTTCGTAGTGGCGTTGTGATGGTGCAGGCAGAAGTTGCAGATCGCCTTGCTGCAAAGCCAAATTCAAAAGAGTATGGAATACCTAGTGTGAAGGCTGCATGGTGGGCTGATGTCACAGGTGCTGGCTCTGTCTCGCGCAATATTTTCTGGCCACAACCTAATGTGGATTCAAAGCTTGTTGGTTTCACAAGACGAGCAACACCGGGTGATGAAGAACTTCGCAAGAAAGTATTTGCCATTATTGATTTAGCTTTTGCTCAGCGCCGCAAGATGCTGCGCTCTGCTCTTTCTTCCATGTATGGGGGCTCTGCTGCAGCCGAAGCACATCTGACTAAAGCAGGAATTGATCCCACACTTCGCGGAGAAGCACTCGATATCTCTGCCTTCTGCGCAATAGCCAGAGAAGAGTAGAGTTTTCGCGTGGCTCATAATTCAGTAACGGTTCGAGTACCTGCAAAGGTTAATTTGCAGCTCTCTGTCGGCCCTCGTGAATCAGATGGATTCCACAACCTTGTCTCTGTCTTTCAAGCAATCTCCATCTTTGATGATGTCACTGTCACTAAATCAAACCCAGGTAGCGGTGTGACTATCTCAGTCACCGGTGAGCACACCCATGGTGTGCCTGAAGATCACTCAAACCTTGCGGTCAAAGCTGCTCAATTGATTGGTGAGAAGTTTGATTTTGCAGTCGATGTTCATATTGAGATTAAGAAATCGATTCCCGTTGCAGGTGGAATGGCAGGCGGAAGCGCTGATGCGGCAGGCACCTTGGTTGCAATCGATTCACTCTTTCAACTGGAGATGTCACGCGAGGAGCTACATGCACTGGGATCAGAGCTCGGTAGCGATGTTCCATTTATGATCTCAGGTGGCACGGCAATTGGTCAGGGACGTGGAGATCAACTCACTGCTGCGTTATCGCGCGGCACCTATCACTGGGTATTGGCACTTTCTAGCGTCGGTTTATCTACTCCTGCTGTTTATACAGAATGTGATCGCATGCGCGCGGAACTTGATATCGCACCCCCACAAGTCTCTGATGCGTTGATGCAATCGCTGCTCGCAGCAGATAGTGATGCTGTGGGGCGCGCGCTGACCAATGATTTGCAGAACGCTGCATGTTCTCTGCGACCTGCGCTCAGCCTTGTTCTTGAAGTTGGTCGTGATTACGGAGCACTCGGTGCGATTGTCTCTGGCTCTGGTCCAACCGTTGCATTCTTGGTGGCAGATGAAGATTCAGGACTTGATTTAGCTGTGGCCCTTACGGCAAGCGGTGTTGTGGGAAGTGTGGCACGAGCACATGGTCCTGTTCATGGAGCAAAAGTTATTTAATTAATTCTCATCGAATTCAGTAACGAGCTTGCTCAGTAGGTCAGCAAGTTGCTCACGATCTTTGGCAGTGAGCGTTCCTAGCAATTCGCGTTCGTTTTCCAGCAAACCTTCTAGCGCTGCATCAACTGCGCGCACGCCAGATTTGGTGAGTGTGACGAGTGAGCCACGACCATCATCAGGATCTTGCTCGCGAGTAATTAATTGCAACTCTTCTAAGCGATCAAGGCGATTGGTCATCGTTCCACTTGTCACCATCGTCTCTTGCATCAACTGACCAGGGGAGAGTTGATGTGGTGCTCCTGCGCGACGCAGAGCGGCTAGAACATCAAAGCCCCAAGTCTCAAGATCTGCGAATGCATCACGTCGAGCGATATCGAGGTGGCGGGCAATGCGGGTTA
>Ga0304730_1000417_pt1 | contig 37399 bp, 30 predicted proteins | sample M_130628_MF_Meta_FD_190474 | JGI IMG/M metagenome (GOLD analysis project Ga0304730, IMG submission 190474) | Freshwater microbial communities from Lake Montjoie, Canada to study carbon cycling - M_130628_MF_MetaG (v2) (version 2) | ecosystem: Environmental > Aquatic > Freshwater > Lake | place...
GTATTCTTTTCAGTTCGAGAATAAGATTTATGTTTTTTTTCGTTTGTAACTAGCACACAAGATCCTTCTGGTTAAGATATTCATCTTACCAAAATCCGTATGCGAGTTAATGAACTTTTACAATTCCCAGCGCAACAGTAAGAAAATCTTTAGCTTGTATCACAAGTTCTTTAAATGTTGTTTTCATAATTTCTCTGTCCACATGATTTTGTCTTCTTCAAAGCTCCCCTTGCCGTTCACTTCGTTGGCTGGGAATGACACAAGGCAACTTATTTATGTTTACTGACGTCAGCTTAAAGTCGGGCACACAGGCTCATTTAAAAACTGTTTTACTAAAAACAATCTGAACAACCATCAAAAAAACACCGGTCACAATGCATATGTCTGCGATGTTAAAAATAGGAAACGACCAAGCCCCATAATGAAAATGAATATAATCAACCACCCCACCATAAAAAAGCCTGTCAAAAAAATTTCCCGTTCCCCCAACAATCACTAACGTTTCGGCAAAAGAACATTGTCCTCTTTGTTTGCGTGCATAGGTGATCCACGCAAATGTTGCTAAAAAAAGACCCACTACCGCGGTTACTGCCGCAAAAATATACGGATTTGCACTAGAAAACATGCTCCAAGAAACACCTCGATTAATACTTAATTCAAAAGTAAGGTAAGGGCACACAGAAATCGCCTGACACTGCAACGAATGCAATGCCCAACGCTTTACTAAGACATCAAGAACAAAAAAATTCCAGAGCTGCGCATGGGCAGAAAAACAAAATGACGAAAAACAGTTCATCGAATGCCAGCCCCCAAGCTCATAACTGCTTTTTTAACTAATGCATAAACCGTATCTAGTATATCTTTAGATACTGTTTGCTGTGGGTCTTGCACAAAAAATCGAAATGTTATTGATTTTTCGTCAATCCATTCAGGTTTTTGAAAGACATCTTGTAATTGAACCTGAACAATACGCTTATCAGCATGCGCAATAAGCTGTTCTAGCATTTCTACTTTTGTAGCAACCGGTACCATCATACTAATATCTAAATAACTTCCTTGGTATTTTGCAGGAGGCATAATTTCTTTTTCTGGATGTTTATAGGCAAGAAGAAGATCGCCACGCATTTCAAAAGCAAAAGCATCCCCACCACCCAATTTTGCCATCATTACTGAACTTATTTTTCCAGCAGTTCCAATGACAACTCCATCACACACTAAATCGGCAATTTGATAGCGATGAGCCCATTGAGGACGATGCACACACGCTTTCCACGAAACTTGCATACCAAGCAATGCAAACAGGTCTTGCAACATATTTTTTGAATGATAAAAATCAACAGAACCTTTTCGTTGATATAAAACCCCTGCCAACGAAGGATGTTCTACTATTTTATTGTTATGATCTTGTTGCGTTGCCCACACACGATCCCATTCAAAAAAACCAAGCTGTTCATGATTTGCACTATTTTCAGAAACCGATTGTAACAATGGAGCAATTAAAGAATCAGCAAGTGTTGTACGTTGCTCTGCTAATGGATTGGCAAGTGTCACGGGATGCGCAACTTTCCAGCCAATTTTTTTCAAAAAATCATTATCCAAAAATGCATAATTTTGCACTTCGCGCATATGACCAGTAAAAGCAAGGAAGTTTTTTATACGCGTTACTCGATCAACCCAATCATCAGCTGATTGCAGAGGTGTATGGGTTCCGGGCTTTTGGCGAGATGCTAACGGGAGCTTTTCAAAAATAGGCAAAGCTTCGGGGATCGTTGTGTAACCAATTAAACGGCCTACTTCTTCAACAATATCTTCTGGCTGTTTGACATCCTTAGTTGCCCTGAACGCTGGGACCGTAATCGTAAACTTCGTTTCAGAACTAAGTCCCGAGGTGCTAAGCCCCTTTTCTTGTACAGAAAAGCCAATACCTTCGAGCATTGTTTTAACAACTGTTTTTTTAATCTGAATACCAAGGCGTTCTTCAATATACGATTGCGAAATTTCAATCACGGTTGGTTGTGGCAATGCGCCCAATGAAACAATGAATGGAGCATGATGAAAGGGAATCCCACCATCTTTCAGTAATTGTACTAAACGAGTAATGCCAGCAATGTTTTGATAAGGATCTAACTCTTTTTCAAAACGAGCAGAAGCATCAGTGCGAATTTTATGAAATGAAGAAGCAAGACGAACTGCACCACCATCAAAGGTTGCCGATTCTAACAATACCGAACGAGTGTGTGGCGTCACACAAGAAGCAACTCCACCTTTAATACCAGCAAGAGCAAGCGCTTTATCATGATCTGCAATTACCATATCAGTTGGCTGCAAGGTCAAGTTGAATCCAGAAAGCAAAGAGACTTGTTCTCCATTTTTTGCCATCCGAGGACCAAAGTTTTCAGCTGCTAAGGTATCCGCGTCAAACGCATGCAACGGCTGACCTAAATCAAACATCACATAATTAGTTGCATCAACTACATAATCAATAGGACGTTGACCAATACTCATTAAACGAAATGCCATGTGCAGATCAGAAGGAGTATACGCAAGCTCATCAAAGTACAAAGCTGCAAATCGTTTACAAGCAGGAGTTTTGATAGAAATTGATACAGGTATTTGCTTGGTTGCTTTAAAAGAGCCTTCGATAGTTTCCACTGAAACATCTGCTAAAAATTCTTTTTCATCACGAAGAGTTGTTTTTAAAAAAGGAGCAATTTCACGTGCAAACCCACGGTGACTCCACAGATCTGGCCGATGAGTAATCGATTTATTATCAATATCAAGAAGATAATCCAATCCCTCTGATTCCTTCTTCCATAATCCAATCTTTGCTAAAGCTTCTTCAGACTTCAGGCTTTGTTGGCAGGAACCGTCGCTTGATTGCGCTTTTGCAGAAATCATAGAAAATGCAGGCAGCACAGCCTCTTTTTCAATACCGAAATCTATGGTCTTTGCCCATAAGCGGTCAAGGCCATCTTTTTTTATCAAATACCAACTACCAATTTTAGCATCAGTACGAACGGATAACTGAATAATCTCTTTCCATTCAGGCAAAGAAACTTCTACCTGTTCTGAAGTAATGTTAACGACCACTCCCATGGTGAAAACAGAAAGATCAGTTTCTACTTTTTCAACTGTTTCAATTTCAGCAACGGTGGTATTAAACCATGCAACTAACGTAGCAACATCAACTTTTTTCCACTCTATGTGCAGATGGTCACAGACCCAACGTAATGAAAGCTTCATGCGACAAAACCCTTTTTTAAGATCCACTGACGGATCGATGTCCGCCATAGCTTTCTTTAGTCCCCCATAGCTCAAGAAGCAAAGGAGAAAGCAAAAGCGGATCTAATGGACTCTTTTAGAACTTACTAACAGCTTTTTAGAATAAGATAAAAGACCATTATCCGCAAATTCCCATCCTTACAACAAAAGCATCTTCTTTTATTTTTTTAACAATTTACCCATGAAAAACATTCAATTTATGAGTAAATAAAAATTCCCGTCATACCCAGAAAACGATAACGATAAAAAAATAAGCTCATCCATCAAAAACAATCTTCGCAACCACAATTAAAAATCTAGCGAAATTAGCACAATCAAGCTTATTTAAATTCTTATAGAATAGGCAGTTGTGATTCTTTCAAAACCGAGTATTCTATTTCTAATGGCAAATATAAAAATGGAGAGTACTATGAAGTTAAAAAACTTATATTTTGCGTTTCTTACCGCTTACGCCCTTGGTGGAACTAATACCGCCCACGGATCGCAACGTTTTATGAACCTTGCCCGTTATGCAACTGCTATGGCTGCACGCTATTCGCAAGCATTCCAAACAGTTAAAGAACATAAACCGGTCAAATGGATTATGGATCATAAAGTTGCTGTTGCTGGAACTGGCATTACTGCTGGTTTACTTGCAAATGAAGCCTTTGAATTAACTGATTCCAGCGCTAAAAACATCGTACTTGAGACATTAATCAAAAGAAAAATAAATGCACTTTTTGCTTCACAAGGAATAACCATAAAAATTAATAATCTTTCCCAAGATTATAGAAGTAGTTACACAGATTTTTTTGGAGAGATTGCAAAATTTGAAAAAGAAGAAAAAATAACCACAGATACATTATTATTATTTTTTGTTAATCATTCTACTATGTTTTGCGCTACTGATCGAAATATGATTGCTCTTACTTGTTTAAATTCATATAAATTTATTGATGAAGAATTTATTTTTGACTTGTTTAGAACGCTCTCGAATAATCAAGACAAAATAAACTTCACAAAGCAGCTAATCCAAAATAAACAATTTAAAAAAAACCTAACATTTATTTCCATAATTTTTTCTGACTTGTCTTCAAAAATTAGATCTGAACTTGCTCTTTTGCTCCTTGAAGAATATTTCGACACTCTCGATGAGGATTGTAATTACTTTCTCATTAACGAGCTTTCCGATACTGCAAAAAAGAAATATCATTTGCAAAAACTAATAGAAACAAAAAACATTGAAAAACTTGCCCCTCAACACATCAACGCGCTCTTTCTTAATTTTCCTGAAAAAGAACGATCTGATCTAGCATCACTTTTTCTTAAACGATCTTTTAATACTCTTCTAGAAAGCCGTTATCTTCATGCTTTGCCCACTATTATGAGCCACCTTTCTTGCAAAACAGAAAGAGTAGACTACCTTTATCAAGTAATAGAGAGCAAAAAAATCAAATCATTCAATGATTTTAAAATCTTTACAATGCTCAACCTATTGTCAGCCAAAGTACAAACTCAGTGGGCTCTATTGCTTTTGGAAGAGTCATATGGTGATGACCCAGAAAACACTAATTATAGTCTTATGACTCTTATAGAGTATTGCCCTGAAGGCCTAAAAGATTTTTGGCTTGAAGAATTTATTAAAAAAAACAAAATTTTACGGTCATTTATTTCTGAGCTTGCCCAAGGGCCATTCTTTTCTTTTGAATTCATACGAAAATATCATCCAGAGATAAGGCATGTATTGAGAGATAAATGTAATAACGTATATAAAGAAAAAGAGGCAGAAACTATTACTAAAAATGTAAGCTCATTTGCAGAAAAAGAATATGCCAAGGGAAACATTGTTCTTTTTCATGGGCAACACGATCAATGGGCTTTTTTTGAAAAAATATTTAAAACTTTATTAAAAATAAAATATAACAAAATAATCCAAGAAAAGTACACATGGCTAAGATTTACAGAACAAGCATTATTATCTGATACAGAAGTAGCGAAAATACGAAAAGATGGCGTTATCAGTGAAACCTATACTCACTATCGCCCAAAGGTTCTTTTTACCAATTTGCATCTTTTAGCTAATTATGAAGGATCAAATTCATTAGCATACGTTCTTTCAAATAACGATCAAACAACACTACATAACGAATTTGATCTTACTATTATTAAAAATCAATTTATTGAACTTGGCATGGAACAAGAATACGAACAGTTACAAGAAGAAGACCCTCTATTATTCAAAAAACTTTATGATCTTTACAAAAAAGAAGTACTTGCTCGCGGCAACATAGGTCGACTTGTTGGTATTTCATTACCAAAAGATATCGCTTCAAAACTTTGCTACCCAACAACTTCAGGCGCCTATCTAATTCCACACAGTATCAATGGAGAAAAAACAACTGATATAACAAAAATCGCCGAATTTTATGACCAAGTTGATTTTTACAACGAACACGCCTTACTTCTTTCAGATCTTTTTACCAATCCTGAAAAAGCTACTGCTGCAGGAATTGTCATGAAAACATTCACCTCAGAACCAACTGAAGAATCAAAAAAATGTGCTGCAGAATTTGAAGGTGAATTTGCAAAAATAATGGATCGAATTGAGCAACTCTACAAAGAGCGCCACTCATAAACAAAAATTAAAAATGGAAAGTACTATGAAGTTAAAAAACCTATATTTTGCGTTTCTTACCGCTTACGCCCTTGGTGGAACTAATACCGCTCACGGATCGCAACGTTTTATGAACCTTGCACGTTATGCAACTGCTATGGCTGCACGCTATTCACAACCATTCCAAACAGTTAAAGAACATAAACCTGTCAAATGGATTATGGATCACAAAATTGCTGTTGCTGGAGCTGGCATTACTGCTGGTTTACTTGGAAATGGAGCTTTTGAATTAAAGACATCTAGTTTGCTTGACCCTCTACACATTCCCGTTTGCCACTCGGAAGAAAAAGCCAAAGTTTCTGAATCTGTTGAAATAAGAACAAGGCTAGAAGCATTTTTTGCTTCACAAGGAATGATCATAAAATTTAATGACCCTTTGTGTTTTGCCGATAGAGCAGAGTCTTTATTTAATGAAATGAAAAGAGACAACACCCCTTTAATAACTCTCTTTCTGATCTTATCACATACCTTCTCTTCTAGAGACGCCAGCAACATCGCACTTTCTTTCTTAGATTTATACGAAAACAGCACTCTTAATGCAGACACCACTTCATCTCTACTTGGACTAATAGATGAAGACCAAGCACATCACATCGAAAAATTCGTCAAGAATGGAAGTCTTGAAAAAGTGTCTTTTTCGAATATCAAGAATATTTTTTATTCGCTAGCATTCAAGCAACAGTCGTCTGTCGCCTTATTATTCCTTCAAAAATCATTCGACACTCTAGACGAGTCTTGTACTAGCTATTTAATAAGAAAACTCTCTGCAAAGAAAGATCAACTATTTTACATAGACCGATTCTTCAAAACTAAAAAAATTGAAAAAACAAACCCTGAAGGTATTGACGACCTATTCTCTCCTTTTTCTCCAGAAGAAAAAAATCAATGGGCGACCGCATTTCTTGAAAAATCATTTGACAGACTAAGCAATTCTTCTGCGATAATCCTTGTTGATTATTGTTCTAAAGAATCACAAGAATTTTGGATTAAAAAAATAGCCAAAAAACATTCATTATTTAATTTACTCATTATTGATGAAGCCATACTCGGACCACTTTTTTCTACCCCCTATACAATAGAAACAATCCGCACTCTTAATATAATAGATGGCTTAGGTGAAAAAAAAGTTGCGATTGCCTCACACATTATTAAGGAAGTTTCCCTCTTTACCGCAGAAGAATATAAAAAAGAAAATGTTGTTCTTTATCACGGTCAAAGTAGTCAATGGGCATTTTTTGAACAAATTTTCGCAGCCCTCTCACACATAACAAATGGAACTCAATTCCCAGAAAATTTTGTAAGCCTTAGACACCAGCTTCATCCACCCGTAGCAAATAATGAAATAATAGAAATAAGAGAAAACGGATATCCTCAATCAAATTGTTGGAAATTTCAAAAATTACTATTCACCACTTTACATTTATTTTCCAATCAATTTGGTGGAAATCCATTACTAAATGCCATTGTAAACCATGATCTAAGTAAAAATGGCACCCAGATGAAAACCTATATTCACGGGTTATTTCTTTCTTTAGGCCTAGAAAAAGAATATGAACAGTTAGAGCATGAAAACCCAAACTTCATAAACCATCTCATCACTTTTTACGAGAAAACCATTGCCGCAAAAGAAAATGTAGGAAGAGTTATTGCCATCTCAATCCCCCCCTCTATCGCAGAGAATCTATGCTTTTTTACTTCATCACTAGGAGCCCTAAAACCTCTTACTATTAAGGGTAAAAAAACTACCAGTGTTGTGGAAATATCAAAAAACTTCAGCGAAGTACCAGCTGATCGTATTGATGAATCCTGCCTTATTCTTTGCGAAACCATTACCAACCCTGAAAAAGCTGCTACTGCGGGTATTGTTATGAAAACATTCACCTCAGAACCAACTGAAGAATCAAAAAAATGTGCTGCAGAATTTGAAGGTGAATTTGCAAAAATAATGGATCGAATTGAGCAACTCTACAAAGAGCGCCACTCATAAACAAAAATTAAAAATGGAGAGCACTATGAAGTTAAAAAACCTATATTTTGCATTTCTTACCGCTTACGCCCTTGGTGGAACTAATACCACTCACGGATCGCAACGTTTTATGAACCTTGCCCGTTATGCAACTGCTATGGCTGCACGCTATTCACAACCATTCCAAACAGTTAAAGAACATAAACCGGTCAAATGGATTATGGATCACAAAATTGCTGTTGCTGGAGCTGGCATTACTGCTGGTTTAGTTGCAAATGAAGCCTTTGAATTAACTGATTACAGCGCTAAAAACATCATACTTGAGACATTAATCAAAAGAAAAATAAATGCACTGTTTGCCTCCCAAGGAATAATCATAAAAATTAATAATCTTTCGCCAGATTATAGAAAGAGTAGCTACACAGATTTTTTGGCAGAGATCACAAGATTTGAAAAAATAGAAAAAGCAAACAAAAATGAATTACTATTTTTTTTTCTCAATAATCACTCTAGAATCTCCCCTATTGATAATAACACCATTGCACGTACTTTTTTAAATTCATGCGACAGATCTATTTATACAAGCTCTATTAATAGCTTGTTTAGATTCCTCTCAAATAATGAAGATAAAATAAACTGCATGAAACAGCTCATTGAAAAAGAGGTACTTGTTGATGCATATGGTTTTTATATTTCATTACTATTTAATGAGCTACCGCCAGACCAAAGAGCTCCGCTCGCATCTCTCTTTCTTAAAACATCATTCGATGCATTAAGCATTCAAATCATTACATCGCTTCTTCAAAAACTCCCCCTTCAAGATAAAGTAAATTGCATTAATCGATTAATCGATAGTAAAAAAATGGAATCATCCAGTTTTTATGAAATTGATCAAATATTTAATATTTTAGACCCTGAACAACAAATTCCGCTTCTATCTTTCTTTCTTGAAAAATCATTCGATGCATTACATATTCAAGACATTACATCGCTTCTTGAAAAGCTCCCCCTAGAAGATAAAACAGTCTCGATCAAACGATTAATCGAAAATAAAATATTAGAAAAAGCAGTAGACTTCGAAATCGATAATATATTTGACCTCTTACCATCTGAACAAAAAGTTTCTCTTTTATGTTTATTTTTTGAAACATCATTAGATGAATTGCATTGGTTTACTGCCGAACGGGTTCTTAAAAATCTCACCCTTGAAGACAGAATACTATGCATCAAGCACTTCATAGAAAATGGAAAATTACAAAAAGACTTCTTGCTTAAAAATATTATTGATCTCGCAAAAGAAAGATCTTCATTATCGCTATTATTTATTGAAAAATATTTTGATGCATTAAACTATTATGACATTACAAAGCTGATAGACTACATAGTTCCTGAAGACAAAATAAACTTCATTAAACAGTTAATTGAAAATGGACAATTAGAAACAAAATCCTGGGTCTTTACTGATACGTTTTTTTCTGGCCTGTCTTCAGAAATTAAATCTGAACTTGCTCTTTTGCTCCTTGAAGAATATTTCGACACTCTCGATGAGGATTGTAATAACTTTCTCATTAGCCAACTTTGCAATACTCCAAAAAAGAAATGGTATGCGCAAAAATTAATCGAAACCAAAAACATTGAATTTCTTGACCCTCAACACATCAACGCACTCTTTCTTAATTTTCCTGAAAAAGAACGATCTGATCTAGCATCACTTTTTCTTAAACGATCTTTTAATACTCTTCTAGAAAGTGGTACTCTTGCTGCTTTGCCCACTATTATGAGCCAGCTTTCTTGCAAAATAGAACGAGCCGACTACCTTTATCAAGTAATAGAGAGCAAAAAAATCGAATCCTTTGATGCTTATACAATTGATACAATGTTCAAATCATTGTCACCAGAAGCACAAGCTCAATGGGCTCTTTTACTTTTGGAAGAATCATATGTAGACCTACAAGACCCTAATCATAGTTTTATAAATCTTATACAGTATTGCCCTGAAGGACTAAAAGGTTTTTGGTTTGAGGAATTTGCTAAAAAAAACAAACTTTTAGGCTCATTTATTTCTGAGCTCACTCAAGGCCCATTCTTTTCTTTTGAATTCATACTAAACCATCATCAAAAAATAATGTCTGTATTGGACAGAAATAGAAAAGAAGAGGCAGAAACTCTTATTAAAAATGCAGCCATATTTGCAGAAAAAGAATATGCCAAGGGAAACCTTGTTCTTTTTCATGGGCAACACGATCAATGGGCTTTTTTTGAAAAAACATTTAAAGCTTTATTAAAAATAAAATATAACAAAATAACTCCAGAAAATTTCACCTGGCTAAGATTTACAGAACAAGCATTATTATCCGATACAGAAGTAGCAGAAATACAAAAAGATGGCGTTACTCGCCAAACCTATAATAAATATCGCCCAAAAGTTCTTTTTACCAACTTGCATCTCTTAGCTAATCATCCTGGATCAAATTCATTGGACTATGTTCTTTCAAATAGCGATCAAACAGCTGATGACTTTTTTGATTTTACTATTATTGAAAACCAGTTTGTTGAACTTGGCATGGAACAAGAATACGAACAGTTACAAGAAGAAGACCCTCTATTATTCAAAAAACTTTATGATCTTTACAAAAAAGAAGTAGTTGCTCGCGGCAACATCGGTCGACTTGTTGGTATTTCTTTACCAAAAGATATCGCCTCAAAACTTTGCTATGCAACAGCTTCACGCGCGTCCCTAAAGCCTCACCTTATTAACGGCGAACAAACAACTGACATAACAAAAATTGCCGAATTTTATGACCAAGTTGGATTTTACAACGAACACGCCTTACTTCTTTCAGATCTTTTTACCAACCCTGAAAAAGCTGCCAAAGCTGGAGTTTTTATGGAAACAGTCAGTTCAGAACCAACTGAAGAGTCAAAAAAATATGCCGCAGAACTTGAAGCAGAATTTGCAAAAACAATGAATCACGTTGAGCAGGTTCATAAAGAATGCATGACATCAATCGAACAGAAATAAAATGTTTAATCCGATTTTCGGATCTTAAAAATGGAGAATAGTTATGAACCACATCGAATAAATTTAAAAATGATAAAAAAATAAAAAGGATGTAAAAAAAGCCTTGCCAATTTTACTTTTTTTAAAAAAATTGCACAATATAAATATATTAAAAACCTAAATCAAAAAGGAATTATTATGAATAAAAAAATGCTTATATTATTACTTTGTTCTTTCCAGGCAATAAAGCCTGCCTCTTCAGAATCTTATGAGTATGATGACTCTGTTTTGGCTATGAATGATGATGCTGCATGGGACCTTCCTGCAAGCCATCCTGCTCCAGTAGCTCAACTTGATGCACAATACTATAATCCCCAGGGAGGAATGCGAGCTATTCCTGCTCAATATCCGGCTCAACCAGCAAGTTTGCCTCAATATCTGCACCCTGTTCACCCAATCGGCGATCGTATGGTAGCGCAAATGGAACCGCCAGCCACGCACCCCCTAGCCGTTGTAGTGCACAATCCACAAGCAGCTATTGTTCCTGCAAGTAACCAATCTCTTACACAAACCGTTGCTATTTTTAGTCAAGAACATCCATTGGCAAGTAGAGCCGTTGTTGCTGGTACCAGTCTTGCCGCAATAACATGGTTTGGAAACAGGTGCGGAGATGCTCTAGGCGCACTCACTGGTGCCATAACAGATAGACTTGGATTTACAGGAACGCTTGTTGCTGGTGCTGCAGCTCTTGTAGTTGCTTCAGGCAAAGCTCCTGACTTAGCACGAACTGTTAGCCACTATTTTGAAGAAGATCCTTACACCATTTCTCGCAAACGATTACAACGATCTCGTCTTTGCAATAGACCATTAAGCAGAAGACAGGGCGCAAGTTCTTATCAAAATTTTGTTGTTACATCTGTTGCTCAGTTTGATGACATTACAACAAGATTTGATGCTATTTATACCATTTCCAGCATGCCTGAATTCCGTACTGCACTTGATAAGGTTAATAAATGTCTAAATCTTGATCTTAAGATGTGCTATTCAAAAGCTTACTTACTCGCTCTTATGCTAAGATTACAAGAAGAAGGTGTATTAATTAAAGAACATAGACTACTAAAAAATAGGCAAGAAAATAAATTTACTATAAGCGACGGCAGAGCAACTTATTCAGGCAATAATGTATTTGTTGCAAAAAATTTATGTGCCTTAAATGACTCGTTAGACTTTAGGGAATTACATCAATTTTGTAAGTTTATAAATTTTGAGTTCTTCCGTTTATCTCATGATGAGCAAAAAGAATTCATTAATTATCTTATGGGTAAGCATTTTAGAAGGCAAGAAAAACCTTGCTATAGCGGAATACTACAACACATTAATGAACAGCTCAGAGATCTATAATTATTTAAAGAGATAGTTAGAAATGGCTATCTCTCTCTTTTTTAAGGAAAATCTATGAATAAAAAAATACTGTTACTGTTATTGTGTGTATCGCAAAACATGTATGCTATGGAAAATGAAACGCCGCAAGAACGGCCACGCCCAGTTCGCTTTCAATTACTCGGAACAACAGATAAACAAGCTCACATTTTTCCTACCGCTATTGCTGATGATCTAGAAAACCAAGCTCAAGGAATACTGCCTTATGGAATACCTGGAGCTCCTGTTGACAATCAAGACCGTGCAGATGCATTTAGAAGGATTATTGAAAGACAACCGCATAGAACTCTTTCTGAGGAAGCACAAATAACATCAATGAAAAAGTAATAAAAACTCAGAAACATACGCATTTAAGTAAAGGTGATACTATCAACTCCAAGCAAATATGTTTCTGAGGGATTTTCTTCCGGCAAGTCAGCATCCATAACTAGCCATTCATCAATGTCACAAAAACTTGCAACATCAACTTCAAACAAAACAGTTTTATCTTCCACCTTTGCTTCACACCTTAACACAATAACATGATCAATGGGCCCAATAGGAATCGATTTTCCATGCACACATACCATTTTAGCCCCAAAACCAATATCTTCCTGCAACAAAGCTCTTTTAAGCGCACGCCTATACAGAAAAAGATCTCTTTCTTTTTGTCTTAAGGGTTCTGGCATCTTTCTTATTTCAGCAAGCTTTTTTCTATCTTTTTTATATTCTGCTGCTACCGATCGTGAAGTTATATCTTTTATAAAAATTTTATCTTGTAGAAAAAACCCTTTTTTCAGACTCATTATTTGTATATTTGATAGAATATTTTTTACAAAAGTAGCTAAAAAAAGTTTATTTTCATGGCATACAGAAACTAAAAAAACCCCCTTACAACTACCTTTTTTAAAGTCAAAAGTTAAAACTTTTGCCATTTTATCTTTTATTTTTTCTAAAACTTCTGGCTCCATCTGAGATCCATACAAGAAATTAAAAACCAATAATAATAAAATTTTTTTAACCATAATAAATCCTTTTATTAAGCCCCCTTAAAATAAGGAGAATACTCCTCTAGAAAGTTCCGGAACAAGCATTGTTAAAAAACAAGCTCATTATCGCTCCTTGGCGACAATAAAGTGCTATGGTACACTAGATTCTGTTGAGTTTTATCGAAGGATAAGGAGTATTTAGGCTCATTGAGAACTCAATAAAACAGATACGCAACATTAACCGTAAGGATGTCCATGGGAAAAATACTTTTGTTTTATAAATATGTAGACGTTCAAGACCCTCAAGCACTTGCTGCGTGGCAACGATCCTTATGTACTAAGCTTGGACTTCGTGGGCGCATTATCCTTGCAACAGAAGGAATTAATGGAACTCTTGGTGGATCTGATGAAGCAACCGATGAATACATCAAACAAATGGATACTCACCAACTTTTTAAAAACATAGATTTCAAAACCTCCCCTGGCGATGAACGCTTTTTCCCGCGCCTTCGAATTATGATTAAAAAAGAAATTGTAATTATGGGAATAGACCCAACAGCACTTAAAGCATCTGACGCTGCTCCTTATGTAACGCCAGAAGAAGCTCATGAAATTATTAAAAACAGATCTAAAGATTTAGTAATTCTTGATACGCGCAACGATTATGAAATTGAGATTGGCACCTTTGAAAATTCAATTTCTCCACAAACTCGTTATTTTAGAGAATTTCCTGCCTACATAGATAACAACTTAGAAACATTTGCAGACAAAGAAGTTCTCATGTTTTGCACTGGTGGTGTTCGTTGCGAACGCGCTTCTGCTTATTTAAAAAATAAAGGGGTTGCTAAAAAAGTTATGCACATTGAAGGGGGCATTCATCGTTATGTTGAAAAATTTCCTGATGGTTTTTTCAAGGGCTCAAATTACGTATTTGACGCTCGCGTATCAGATAAAATAAATGATGTTGTATTGGGCTCCTGTAGCCAATGTTCAACCCCTTCTGATTATTACGTCAACTGCAGAAACGCTGAGTGTAATAATCAATTTTTAAGCTGTGCTACCTGCAAAAATCAATTCCAAGAATCATGTAGTAAAGAATGCGCTGAATTAGTAGAAGCACAAAAAGTTATTGTCCGCACTAAGCCAGCGCGCATAGAGGACATCATTGCACAATCCAGCTGTACCATTGGCGAATAAAATGAATCCATTCATAATCCAAGAGAACGTTTCCCTTGCAGATAAAAATTGGTTCAAAACAGGCGGGCCTGCCCGTTATTTTTGCGAACCTGAGACTGCCTCTGATTTTCAACATGCACTCGGTTTTGCAAAAGAGCACAATCTTCAAATATTCTTTCTTGGAGAAGGCGCAAATATCTTAATCAGCGATGAAGGGTTTAATGGACTCGTAATTCATCCACGATCAGCACCCCTTCTTATTACTGATGCCCCTGATAGCAACACTCATGCTTTTGTCACAGCACCCGCTGGCCTTTCGATGAATGAATGTATTGAAAAAACATTGACCGCCAACCTTACCGGCCTTGAAGTTTTTAGCGGCATTCCCGGAACTCTTGGTGGTTGCGCATACATTAATCTGCATTACTTTCACCATTTTTTTAGTGATTTCTTAGTAAACGCACAAGTGATCGAAAAAGCTACCAATAAAGTCCTTAAAGTTGATCTTAATTGGTTTAACTACGGCTACAATAAATCAACTTTGATGAGCGGTAACTATTTTGTAGTTTCAGTAACGCTTAAACTACAACGCGCAACAGATACCGAAACCGCCCATGCTCAAGGTCGACGTTACGAAATTATTCGCCATCGCGCATCACGCTACCCAAACTCAAATACGTGTGGCAGTTTTTTTAGAAACTTCCATGAAAACGAAGTTACGCTTATTTGGAATGGCAAAAAAATGATTCACGTCGCTTTTTATCTTGATAAAATTGGGGTTAAAGGAACCGAATCAGTCGGAGGGGCATGTGTTTCGTGGCAACACGCAAATATGCTTGTTAATAAAAATAACGCAACATCGACAGACATTGTTAATCTTGCGCGCACGCTCCAAGAAAAGGTGAAAACGGAATTTGGTATCATGCCCCACCCTGAATGTATTTTTGTTGGATTTAAGGACTATCCGTTATTGGATAGGTAGATCCCTACTATGAAATTCGTTTCTTAATGCGCTCAAGGCATTTGTCAAAAATCGGTATGGCTTTGCACACTTTATTCAAATAATCAGCCTGATCTTTTAAGCTCGTAGTATAAACATGTGAATAATGATTTCTAAGTTCACGCAAATCCCTCCATTGGTCTGCATCATCAATCATTTCTAATCGTTCTAGCAGATGTAATTTATCTATAAAGGACATTCCTTGCGTTTGCTCTTCTGTCAGCTCCAAATAATCCGACAATACCTTAGTTGCCATAGTATCTTGCGTAAGTGAAAAACGAAAAATTAGTGCGTCACAGTTAACTTTTTGATACCTAGTCATATCTTCCATTATCTTGGCAGTAAACGGCGAAATACTCTGTAATTCATCAAGTAAAAAATGTATCTGATCAAGATGTTTTTCTACAGTCTGAATATGTTCTTGCATAACTCTTAGATCTGTTTTTTTTCTATTCATATCAGCATCACTCCTTCTTTTTTTGCATTCTCATAAATAGGCAATTCAAAATCACTTTCTATTACATTCACCACCACATCAATTTTTTGCTCACCAATCCGCCTCCACAAATCTCCTCTAAATCTCATTTTTTTCAACAAAATTTCCGACTGAGGAAGATATGTTTCTACATAAAGATCTATATCTCCACCACGTTTTTCAAGATCCACTCGAGAACCAAACAACCACAGATGATCGTCTTTTCCAAAATGCTGCTTAAATGATTCGATAATGTGATCGACGTCAGAATCTCGCAATCTCACTTTTTGCCGCATTACATTCTCCTTTCACTCGTTAGACCTTGGTACTTATTTGATTTTATAAAGTTTATCCGAAAATTAATGACTTTTTAAAAAAACTGTCATTGCTAGCTTCTATCTTTCGAATAAAGCTTCGCAGGACAGGTAGCATGGCAATGACAGGGATTCATCTTTTTAGAGCCTATTTTGCAAAACTAGGCTGAGGAAGTTCTTTAATTCTTGCTTGGTACGCAAAATCAGCCTCTTGATAAGATGTAAGTGGTTCTACTTTTTCAAAGCCATAGTCCTGACATTTTGCTTTTAAAAGAGACATCGATACTGTTTCAGGCGGAAACATATAAGAACGATTATTCTTTAAATCTTTTACCTGTAAAGCATTATCTCCTTTAAAAACAAGTACTCCACCACGTTTGAAAAAAAATGGAGCATCAATAGTCAATGACTGCCGATTGCCCTGAGAATCAAAAACATCTGCGTATTTTTCAACTCGATGATACTGACAAATATAAAGGTCGTCTTCTGACATTTTTGAAGCTTCATAAAGCTTTTCGAACATACGTATTTTTAACCCTAATGCTTGATCAAAACTTGTTGGTTCTCCATACGACTCGAAAAAGTCCCCCTCCGGCCTCATTCCCTTTTTTATTTTTTGATCAACAATACATTCGGCTAATTCTATAGCTTTTTTTTCATCTACAAAAAAAGCTGCCGGAACAGAAGTACTTTTATGTTTTACAAAAAAAGGCGAAAAACATTCGACCAAAGAAGACATTGAAATAGAAGAAGTAGGAGAAAGAGGGGAAATAGAAGAAAGGGGTGAATCAAAAACAGTATCTGATCCTAATGAAAAAGCTGATGGTGATGGAGACGAAGCAGAAATTGTCTCTTTTTTTGCTTTCATCATTCTTGAACATTTTTTACAAATCAATCGATCAATTTTCCCATCAGGTTTATAGAGTGATATAAAGTCATCACCCAGCGGAGCTCTGCATTCAGCACACAATGTTTTAAAAGAGTGACCAACTGCCTGAACAGAAAAATCTATACCTCCAAAATTACAAAACAAATATATTAAAAAAAACTTTTTCATATTTTTACTCCCCCTTAATTACGTTCTTTTACACTATTTTTTGCCTATAAAAATTTTAAAAAGATCTGTTACAATCTTTCTAATTTTTCACTGCTTTCTTTAAGCATAGTCATTAAATCGGTTTCTCTTTTTTGATTTTCTTCTTGATACACCTCAAATGCTTTATCAATATTTTGGCGACACGACGCAAAAATTTTTTCGAGTGCTACATCTTTTTCAAGCACAACAGAATCATCTTTTAATAAAATTTTAAACTCAAAATTAAATTCTTTACGAGCTATATAAGAAAAAAAATCTTCCTTTTTTTGTGAGAAAAAATATTCACTTTTCTCTTTATCAAAATAGAGATACCCATCTTTAGCGATGACAATAATTTTTGGATGAGAAAGTAAAAAATCTTTTTTATCTACTTTTTCTTTTTTCTTTTTTTTATAAAATATTTTTACTCTATTTTGACCTGCTCTAACTTTTCGCTGCTTTTTAAAATCATCAGATGAAAACTCCCAAAGAGCTTCATCAATAGATTTTCGCGCTTCTTTATCTTCATAAAAATGATCTGTCAAATCCAAATCCATAAAAAAAGAATCACTTAAAGGCCTAAAAAAAGACACACCTGACGCCTCTTTATCTTTTCCGCGCAGTTGACATTCTTCGCAAATAAACTGGCTTTTAGTTTTATGCATCACAAGATTTACATGTATCTCATCAGAAGTAAGAGGCTGTCCACATAAACAACAAGTTACTTTTACCTGCACAGTAAAATAAGCATGACAAGATATACTTTGAGACATTACCGTAAAAACAGATAACAAAAAAAACAGTTTCACTTGCCCCCCCAGACACGATTCAACTAACCCCGTAAGCATATACGCTCATGCAATCTTCCCTACAATTTTTATTACGATATATCGTCGGAACAAAAACACACAAGAATAATATACGAATAAGCCCCTTATTTACTTGATTTCTCTAAATCCCAGTCCATTAAATTCTTTTTCAACACTTGGCAATAAAGAGGTATCGAATCTTTGAACAATCTCTGTTTTAAAATTATATAAAACAAGGCAGCCATTATCAGGGATAAGAACTTCTGATCCCCTTTTCCAAACATGATCTTTAGGGTTATTTATTGTAACCTCAAAACCTTCTTCTTCGTCTTCATGACCTCTAGCATCTTTTTTATAAACAGTTACTTCAATTTTTGTTTTTTTAGCATCCAATAAACATTGATAGTCGCGCTCTTCTTCTTGCAGTGAGCGACCTTCATTAGGTTTTAAATGCCCCAATAACTCTGACAAGGAACATGAAGAATGAAACTTTTGTATAAACCCCTCTGGAATAATTGCCATTTCATGAAACATAGAATCAAAACTTTTTTCACGCACTAATGATTCTGAAAAACCTTTTTTTATAAGTTGTTCTTTTGATTGTACCGGAGCTTCTAAAAAATCGATTGGATAGTCTTGTAAAAGAACTGCTTTTTCTTCATTATGACGAGCAAAATCAAGCCAAAATTGTTTAACCTCAGAATCCATTACAGTAGTAACTACTGCCTGTGTATCTTTAACCAAAAGACCAATAATTGTTTGTTCCATCGGCCATTTAAGAATAGCCCCATCATCATTACCTACTAATAATGTTTTTCTATCTTCATCAACAGCATAGTAAAAAGGTGATTTTATATTTTCTGTGACAAGCGGTTTTTGCGAACTATCTTGATCAAAAAAGAGAACCCTTCCTTTTTTTTTCACTTTCTTTTTTTCTAGTGAATGCTCAAATGTATATTTTTTGAAGTCAAAGCCATAGCCATTTTTTTCTAAATAAAACTTCAGTTCATCTTCCTCCAAAAAAGAAAATGATTTGATTCTTCCTGAATAAAAATCATACACCATATGGCCACTTTCAGAAGTTAACACTGCGCAATGCCCACGATAGGAAAATGATAACAAAGGGTTTACTGAAGAACATTTAAACTTATCTATTCCATGTTCAACTTCAATAGTACTGTCATTAACAATCCGATACTTCCACGCATACTGACGAGCAACTTCTGCTTCTTCTTCCATAAAACTTTTCATACGTTCTTTATTTTTTCTTTCTAAACCAGTTCGAGCATCTCGCAAAAAAATAATCGGCCTTCTTCTTCCAGCAGCCAACCGGGGCAACATCATAGATCTATCGTCTCTTACTTGCGCAGATACTGCATCATCACGATCAGAATGAAAAGAAAGTGGTCTATGTACTTCTTTAAATGATATCGCTAATTCCTCAGCCGCCTCCCCTTTACCCCCCTTACCGCGAATTTTTTTCAAACAAGCACAACAAATTAAAAATGGCTTTTGCTTATCAATCATCATTAATTCTTGTAAAAAATCTTCGCTTACAAGAATGCAATTGCATACTGAACACAGTAACGCTTTTTCTTGTTGAACTGTAACGAAATAGCTGAAATCTGAATACAAATTTCCGCCAAAAAATCCAACCATTAGTAGTATGATTTTTTTCATCCTCTCCCCTTAGACCCCGTGAAATCAACCCAACACTATCTCCACATAAGCTGATACATTTTTAAAACGCTCTTTTTACGATATACTTCTTCCTTTACGAGGTACAAGAATGCTTATTGGAATGAATGAATTTATTTTTTTAACACAAAGCCTATTGGTTGCTTTTTTTGCAATTGGGGCACTGTTTTTTGGATTAGGTGGATTAACGTCACTCGTAACCCTATGCGCTCTTTTAAGTAATGTATTTGTTCGCAAACAAACAACACTTTTTGGACTTGACGTAGTTACCTGTGATGCACTTGCTATAGGTTCTGATCTTGCCATCCATTTAATTTATGAATATTACGGAAAAAAAGAAGCTCAACGAGCAATCTCTTTATGCCTGTATTTAACCGTATTTTTCATTATTATGACACAGTTGTTTTTATGGTATCACCCTAACATCTATGACGTTACGCAAGCTGAATACGTTGCTGTTCTTGCCCCGCTTGCTTGGATTATGGGAACTTCGTGCCTTGTTGCACTCGCTACAAAAGTACTCAATCTTTCTTTATATCACCTCTTTTCTCTATGGTGGGGAAACACGCGCTTTTTTACCAAAACCATTCTTGCTCTAACCATTAGTCAACTTTTTGATACCATTGCATTCACTGTGATTGCACTTTCTGGAAGCGTTCATTCAGTAATTGAGATTATTGTATTTTGCTACACCATCAAATGTATTGTCATTTTTTCTGGCATTCCACTTGTTACCTTTTGTCGAAAATTTTTGCCCTTTAAACCGTATAAAACTGTATGACCTCTCCTTTCTCTTTTGAGCTTATCTATCAATCAAAAAAATCCCGTGCCCGCGTAGGGAGAATCCATACCCCCCACGGAGTAATCGATACCCCTAATTTTGTACCTGTTGGAACTAATGCAACACTCAAAGCGGTTGATAGTGCTTACACCGATACACTTGGCATTCAACTTATGTTTTGCAACACCTACCATCTCATTTTGCACCCAGGAACAGAACTTATTAAAAATGCTGGTGGCCTTCACACCTTTATGAATCGAAAACAACCATTAATAACCGACTCAGGCGGCTTCCAGGTATTTAGCTTAATGTACGGAACAGTAAACGAAGAGCTAAAAAGCAAAGGCAAAAAACAGCTCAAAAACTCTGTCTTAAAAATTAATGAAGAAGGAGTTCTTTTTCGATCGTATCGTGATGGAAATCCAATTCTTTTAACGCCTGAATCATCTGTACAAGCACAAAAAGATTTAGGTGCTGATATTATTATCCCACTTGATGAGCTACCCCCTTACCATGTTGATAAACGAGCACTATTTAACTCTTTTGAACGAACTCATCGCTGGGAAAAGCGTTCACTTGATGAACATATGCTCAATGAGAACAATCAAACTATGTACTCTGTTGTCCACGGAGGGGTTGATCCAGAGTTGCGTAAAAAAAGCTGCGAATTTGCAGCAAACCTCCCTTTTGGTGGCTATGCAATTGGGGGATCTCTCGGTAAAACTCATAGCGAAATGTTTACCATGCTTGAAAAAATGATGCCCTATCTGCCACCTGACAAACCAAATCATTTACTGGGTATTGGAGATCTTACCTCGCTTGAACCATGCATTAAGCTCGGTATTGATACCATGGATTCTTCCCATCCGACTCGCTGCGCACGCCACGGCCTTTTATTTACTAATAACGGTACTATCAAAATTTTAAATGCTCACTATCAAAATGCTTTTACTCCACTCGACCCAGAATGCACATGTTATACTTGCAGTAATTATACCATCGCCTATTTACGACACCTTTTTAAAGCACACGAACTTGCTGCTTACAGCCTTGCAAGTATTCATAACTTGCACTTTATGGTACAAAAAATGGCCACTCTCAGAGCAGCCATTTTAAACGGAAATTTATAATACATTTTTGCAGTTTACACAAACAAAAAGTTCTTATTTCCTAACAAAACTATAGATTTATTGACCGGTATGAACACCCGTTATTGATGTGGCGCTTCCTGGTCTTGTTGATGTGGTGCTTCCTGGCGTTGTTGGTCTGCCAGTCGGCATTTTTGATACACCACTTCCCGGCCTTGTAACAGTTGAACTTGTTGATGTACCACTTCCTGGCGTTATTGGTCTACCAATCGGCATTTTTGATACGCCACTTCCCGGCCTTGTAACAGTTGGCGTTTTTGATACGCCACTTCCCGGCCTTGTAACAGTTGGCGTTTTTGATACGCCACTTCCCGGCCTTGTAACAGTTGGCGTTTTTGATGTGCCGCTTCCTGGCCTTGTCGGTGTAATAGTTGGTGTGCGGCCTATTGGAGGCTTAGTGTTTCCGGTTTTTGGCCTATTTTTATTATCTTTTATGACTTTAGTTGTAGTTGTAACTGTATTATTTCCATTCTTAAAACTTGCATGAACGATTCCAGTCATCAAAAACAAACTAAAAAATATACCTTGTTTTTTATTTACCATGCTACCTCCTTAAACTATCTTTAAACATTTTCGACCATGGTACCCATGGGTTTACGAAAAAAATTACTTCCTACTTAAACCTATTATTAAATAATATCAAATTGCAATAATTTTAAAAACTTTCAACAAATTAAGCCTTTTTACCAATAAGTCGTCGTTTTCATTGCAATTTAACAATGTATAATTGTAATTTTATATATAGGTAGAAATCTATTAAAAATAAAGAAGGATTCGTTATATGAAAAAAAATAAATTAACTTTAGTGCTTGGCTTACTTAGTCTTTTAACTACTTTTAAAGTAGCAGCAGAGCTCATTCCTATCACTATTGGGGCAAATGATACTTTTGAGCTTGGACTGTTTATGACCGATAATAGCGGAAAAACATACAAAGCTGTTCAATACCTTTCTTTAAATAAAGATTCTTTGTCGATCCAAAATCCTGATTTTACCTGGTACACCTTTGACACAACTGGATATACTGGAGGAAACAAAATTACCACTACTATTAACCCAAGAACTCCAAACGCTTTTACTGTTCAAACGTATAAACACCTTTTTATCGATGATAAAGGAGTAAATGGAGAAAACAATGGGATGATATCAAGCGCAACATTAAGAACCGTTAACGCTCCAAAAGGAACCTTCAAAATCTTTGGCATTAACCCTATGACTAGAAAAATTAATTACAATGTTGGCTTTATTGTAACAGTTGAATAAATCACCACGTAAAAATAACTATCAAATGCGGAAAAAGTTATCAAAACTCTTCCGCTTTTTTATTAATAAAACCAAGCATCATAGTTTCATTCTGAAATAAATGCTTGTTTCTTTTATCAAAATAAAGCTAAAAATATACTTGATTGCTTGATTTTATTGACTTTAAATAATTTATATTTGTAAATTCATATATGAACAATAGAATAATTTTAAATATAAGGAAAAAACTATGAAAGCACGTAACATAAGCTTGCTGGCTCTATTTGCAGCATTTTGCATCATAAAAACAGAAGCTGCTGGAAACCCATTTGCTCCTGAAAATCATCCCCTCAGCAATGGTGTTGCCCCTGCATCAATACCAACCCCTCCACCATCTCTGCCTGCAGAACCGGTTAACCCTTTTGGCCCAGAGCCAGAACGTCTAGAAAATCATGCCCCAATAGCAGAAAAAGAGAATCCTTTTGCTCCACATATGGCTGAACCAGAACACCTAGAAAATCATTCCCTAATGGCAGAAAAAGAGAATCCTTTTGCTCCACATACGACTGAACCCGAACACCTAGAAAATCATTCCCTAATGGCAGAAAAAGAGAATCCTTTTGCTGCGCATATGGCTGAACCAGAACATCATGAAGGAGCAAAACCTAGCAAACCACTCCATCAAGGGCACGTTTCAACAATGCAAAAAACAAGTTCTATTAAAACAGTCAATATCACGCCAGGACACTCAGCAACCCTAGAGCCCATCGCTATCATGCATGGTATTGAAGCTGAGCGCTATTTTATTCAAGATAAAAAATACGAATCATATCTTTCTAGTCACGTTACCCCAACAGAAAGAACGTATAACGTAACCATTCCTGCAGCGGTTCATGTTGGATCCTTTACTGTTTTTAAAGTGCAAGGCATGCATGGAACACCAGACCATCTTGAACCTGCTTACCATGTTGAAATACAAGGAAATGCTCATGTACTAGGGGAAGGAACACAATATTCTGAACCACAAGGCTCTGCTGTCGAAAAATTGACCCAATTAGAAGATAAATATTTAACCGGCATTCAAACTCAGTTTAAAGCGTTTACCCAAGAAGTACGTGAACTTATTTCCACAGCGCATCAAAATGGAGAAAGTCTTGAAGCTGCAAAACTCCATGTAACTCAAAAAGTAACAACAAAAGGCCTTCTTAAGCTTACTGTCGGCGACTCTCATACCGTAACTTCATTTTCCGGTGGAAGTTCCCAATCAAGCAATCCTGCAATTGTATCTGCCGAATTACATTTCGAAGGAACTAAAATCGCTCCCGAATGGAAGCTTATACTAACTGCTCATAAACCAGGAGAAGCTATTATTACCTATTCAACAGGATCAGAAAGTTACTTACAACCAGTTACTGTCATTGAATCATCAACTCCCCATTCCTCTAAACACGAACACAAGGTTATTGAAAAAAAAGAAGCCACTGACTTAAACCATACCCATAAAAAAGAACACCACGTACGACGAACACATACTGAAGAAGAAGAAGAAGAGTCCAAAGAAAAAAAATCTGAAGAAATCAATGAAAAAACAGCTGATGAGCTTGCAGATGAAGACAAACCATTTGCCAGATTTTTAAAAGAAAGTCCTTCAATAAATGATAAAGAATCTTCCGCGTCAGTTATGGAATCAGAACAACCTAGATCAACACGTATCAGCTCAAATGAAAATGAGTCCCCTGTTCTAACAGACACAGAAGATGATGATTATGACGACGAAGAAGATGATGACGAAGAAGATGATGATAAATAACTATACCAACTATCAAAAGGTAATTATTTAAAAAGAAAGAAAAAAATACCATGAAAAAGCATCACTTATTTTTACTCATCGTATGCCTGCTTCTTGTTGCATCACTTGCATTTCCCATACCTTTACCAAGATCCACTAACCACTCCATTATCTATGAGGTAAGCGACATCAATGACTTTCCTGGAAAAATAGTTGAAGGCGACACACTCTACATTAAAAAATTTATGGATCAGCTTTCTGAAAAAGAAAATAAACAAATAAAATTCACAATTTCTAAAAAAACCCTCGACCAAAAGGCTATTCCCATCTCCTTTGATGATACAACAGTATGGCTAAAAGGCAGTGTCGATGAAGTTGCGGAAGAATATTACGCATCCCCCCCACTATCTCCAGGAACTTACGTTTTTTTAGTTACCAGCACTAGAACAAGTGGTCATGGGACTTTAGAAAAACCTAGTGTGATAAGTCATCAAGTTGAAGTTATTCCCAAAAAAAACCTTGTTGAAGTTCAAAAAATTAGAGAAGGAGACAACCATACCTAAACCTCACAATAAAAAAATAAGTAAAAAATTTAAATTTTATAAAAAAAGGAACTAAAAATGAAAAAACAATTATTTACTCTTGCGCTTTTGACCCTTGGTTACGTTGCAAGCTCACACAGTATGGGAACCTTAGCCTTGGTCTATATGACAAACATCAACGAAACAATGGCTGCCGGAACAAAACAAAAAGTCAACGCTATCTATGCACGCATAGAGTCTGAAAACCCAAAAGTACATAACCAATCAGTATTACGCCTAGAAGAAACAAAGCCAGGAGAATGGGATATGATCGCAGAAGGTCCTGGACTAGTTACAGTTATCTTAGAAAAAAGGGAACCAGGCTTTAAACCTGAAACAAAATTGAATGTTTGCAAACACATCATCACCGTAACTGGATCAGCAAAAAATAAAGATATCGTTGTAGACGAAATCGACATGAATTCTGTAACAACACATTCTGATTCTGATATGGGAATGACTTATCAACGGAGATCTTCTGATGATGTCATGAGCGATGTTAAATAAGAATTTTTAAAAAACGAAAAAAGGATTAATTATGAAAAAACAATTACTTATCGTTGCCTTGGCTCTTGGCTTTGTTGCAACAACTAACTGTGGTAAAAAATCATACCAACTTACTTCAGGCACAAGCATCACCGTTAAATCAAAAACAAGACCTAGCGTTCCAGCAGGGGTTACTGTTGCAAAATCTAGCGGTAACCATCGCTGGGTACTAACCAATACTAATCCAACAGGAACACGACCGGTAATGATTAGAGCGAAAAGAAAATAACCCCAAAAAGCTTTCTTAGCTTTTTATGGTAAACTTTTAAGGAGTGAGTTTTCTCGCTCCTTTTTTGTTACCTGGAGATAAAGAACAATGACCTTAACTGCTCAGATTATTAAAGATATTCGTGCCCTGCAAACCGTCAAAGGACGTAAAGCTTCTGGCCTTTTTTTAGCAGAAGGCATTCGTACCATTTTAACTTTTATTGAAGCTGGTCATAAGCCGGTAGAGCTCTACATAGAAGACAAAAAGCCCTATCTTGTAAGCCAAATTCCTTCACATGTCCCTTTTGATAGAGTTTCTGAATCTCACATGGAAAGCATAAGCGCAAGCACTACTCCAAGCGGTATTCTCGCCATCTTTAAACTCCCTGCTGAACAAGACCCTTCTACCCTTTCTGCCGGTCTTGTTCTTGCACAAGTTTCCGATCCTGGAAACATGGGAACCCTTATTCGCTGCGCTGCTGCTTTTGGTTATAAATCAGTTGTTGTAGTTGAAGGTTGTGATCCTTATTCGCCAAAAGTAGTGCAATCAACAGCAGGCTCTCTTGCGCATGTGAATCTTTTTCGTTGGACATGGAATGAGCTTTTTGAAAACAAAAAAGATCTTTCCTTATGCGCCCTTGTTGCCCGTGATGGTAAAAACCCTGAAGAGCTAGACCTTAAAAAAAGTTTACTCGTTGTCGGAAACGAAGCCCATGGGATACCAGGTGGTTGGCTTGAAGATTGTGACACGCATCTAACTCTGCCTATGGCTGGAAATGTTGAATCTTTGAACGCGGCCATTGCTGGCTCCATAGCTCTTTTTATCGGATCCCAAAAAGCGTAGGCTTTCAAAAGTGGTTTTGCTTCCCCTTTTAATCCCCATTATTTGATTATTTCTTTTTTATTTTTTGCTTTTGCTTTTGCACAAGACGTAAGCATCGGCTATGCGCGGTGCATTAAGGGTGAGCTCACCCACACCCTTAAAACCCAGGTGCCAGCTGTTCCGCTGGACCCCTTAACGGCTATTACACAGAAGCAAGTTTATGCTTCGAAGCAACAAAAATATGCTGCTTCCTCCCACACCTGCCGACTTCGCGGCAGTTGCTCAGTACAGCCTGATAAAGACTGTTTCTTATTCATTTTTAGAAAAAAAAATCAATGTCATTGCGATCACCACGCTTTGCTCGTGATGAGATTGATTTCTTCAATTCAAAGATTCCCTTACCCGCTCTTCACCAACGCTCCGTCGGGCTTATGCCGCTTGTTTATATTTGCTGGCATAGCCTGAAGTAGTTCCATAGGAACGGAGAGAGGGAATGACACCAAAAGTTGTATGTAATTATAGAAAAAAGAAATATACAATATCATTATTAGGCGAAACTGAGTTGCCGACCGCTAGGACGCGACGAACGATTGTAGCCGACAAAAGCGATTAAACGGCACGTTTACACCCTTGATTTTAAAGAGGTTGGGTGAGCAACCTCTTTAACCCTGCACGGGAAGTGCAACAGAAAATTAAGTTATTGAAAGAATAAAGATTCTTGTGCCCATCTCCACTAAATGCATGCCCGCATAGGGAAATAGTATCTTCAGAACTTTTATGCTATAGCTAAAAGCTCTTATGTAAAAAAATCCCTCATTAATCACAAAGGTTTTCTATGTCACAGACAAACAAACTATCCCTTTTTTCAGCTATATTTATAAACATCAATATCATGCTTGGTACCGGGGTTTTTGTTAACACAGTAGTCTTGGCACAAAAAGTTGGCAGCTTAGCCCCTTTGCTTTATTGCATGGCAGGTCTTTTAATGCTTCCCCTTGTTCTTTCTATTGCTCGTCTTATGAATTTCTACGAAGAAGGAACTTTTTATACCTTTGGAGCAGCTCTCAGCCCTTACTGGGGATTTATTAGTACCTGGTGTTACTTTGTAGGAAAGTTAGCAACCCCTACCTTAGGGATTCATGTTTTTACTATTTTTTTACAAAAAAGCTTTCCCGTCCTTGCCTCTTATTCTGTTTTTGCTCTTGATGTATTTATCATCGGCTTATTTATTTTTTTAAATATGTTTAGCGGCAGATTAAGCCAAAAAATTCAGTACCTTTTTGTAATAACAAAGTCAGTTCCTCTCTTTTTTGCTATTGGAGTTGGCCTTTGGTTTTTTGACTATACAGTAGTTGCTAATCCAACGATGATTTGGGAAGGAATGCCTCTTTCGCTTCCACTCGTTATTTTCTGTTTTTTAGGATTTGAAGCTAGTTGTTCTTTAAGTAAGGTCATCGATAACCCACAAAAAAATGCGAGCAAAGCCATTATCTACTCATTTTTTATCGTGATCACGCTTTTGACCTTGTATCAATTTCTTTTTTATGCAGCTTTAGGAGATACGCTCGCACAGCAAGCAAACTATGCTGATGCTTTTCCTGCACTCATTCAAAAAACGTTTCCCCACCTCTTAAACATTCTCACTCCACTCCTTTCTCTTGCTATTGCAGCTTCTGCTTTAGGGGGCGCCTATGGAATTTTATTTAGTAATGCATGGAATCTTCACACCCTTGCACAACACAATTACCTTCCCGCTTCACAATCATTTGCAACATGCACAACAACCAATATTCCTTATCTTTGCATTCTTGCAGAAGGCGCTGTTTGCCTTGGATTTTTAGCATTAACCAAAGGGGCTCAAATTCCTTTACAATACACCAGCGTTCTTGCTGGTATGACCGCCTACGCGATTAGTATTGCATCACTTAATAAAATTGCTCGCACCCCTTTGAGTATACTTGGCATGGCTAGCTGTTTAATTGGTATCGTGTTTTGTATTCGAGGATTTATTTTCACCAACATCATCCCTCTCTATTTTTTTGGGAGCATTCTTGCGCTAGGAACGGTTTTGTATCTTGCTAAACGTAAATCAACGCAGCTTTAACGTCATAAGGGCAATCAAACACAAAATAAAAGATATGATACAGAATCTGACCGTTATTTTCGATTCACCCCATCCTTGTAGCTCAAAATGATGATGAATCGGAGCCATCCTAAACATACGTCGTTTTAAATAGCGGTATGAAAGTACTTGTACAATCACTGATAATGTTTCTATCACAAACAAACCACCTGCTATAATGAGCAACAGTTCTTGCTTGCAACATAAAGCCATAAACCCTAATGCAGCCCCCAAAGACAATGAACCAACATCTCCCATAAAAATTTGAGCTGGATAGGTGTTGTACCATAAAAATCCCAACGATGACCCCACAAGCGCTCCTCCAACAACCGCCAATTCTGCTGTTCCTGCAAACGGTATTTGTAAATAATGAGCAATTACTACATGGCCTGCGGCGTAACAAATAACACCAAAGGTTGCAAAATTAGTTATCAAAGAGCCAATAGCAAGGCCATCTAACCCATCAGTTAAATTTACGGCGTTACTAGTGCCCACCATAACAAAAATAGCCCATGGTATTAAAAGAAACCCCAATTCTGGCTGGAAATTTTTAAAAAAAGGAAACACAAGAACAGTTGAAGGAGCACAAAACCAATACCATAATGAGGCAACAATCGCCCCCGTTGTCACTTGAAGAAAAAATTTTACTGAGGCATTAATCCCTTTTTTATACCGCAGCTTTGAATAATCATCCCACCCACCAATACAAGCAAAACCGGTAAGACACAGCAAAAAAAGCCAAATTTCAGGCTTATTTAAAGGAGACCACAACAGCATTGTTGCAACAACCACCGCAACAATAAAAACACCTCCCATAGTGGGCATATCATTTTTATCTTCCTTATGAGCATGAGGAGTAAACTCACGAGCCTTTGAACGCAAAAAATTACGCGAAAAACTAATAAAAGCACTTCCCCACCAGAACGAAAGAACGAGTGAGCTTAAAAGTGCCGCCATTGCCCTAAAACTTATATAATGAACAACATTCAAACCAGGCAGATAGTCCTTCCAGGCGAGGGCAAGGTGATACAACATACTCAAAAACTCCTTTACAGGCTTATATTCACATTAGATAATATCAAAGATATAAGGATATCACCCTTAAATCAACAGATTGAACACAGGGGGGGGCTTTTGACTATCAGATTCCCAAGGGTATTCTAGTAAGAGTACTTTGATTTATTCATGTGAGGTTAATAAGTCAATCTAACTAACTATGAGGTTCTTTTATGAAATACGTATTCCCTACCATTTTATTGGTATCCCTTTTTTGTATAACTGGAGATGTTGCAGCTGAAGCGCAACACAAATCTCAAACGACTGTTTTTCAAAAAATCAAAAACAACCTTGGATTATCTCCAAAAACTAAATCCCCTAAAGCTCCCGTTAATAGGACTGAAAAAGATTCTGTAAAAAACGATGCTCAACCAAAAACAGAAACCCCGCAAGCTACGCAAGAACAAAAACTTGCTATTGTTGCGGCAGTCAAATCAATCCAAGACATTATTAATGAGACAACCAATAAAGAAAATAAGGCAAAATTTGGTATTGGGCATATGGTTACAGCCTTCAGAGAACAAGCAGCAAATAACAATAATCCCCAAAAAAATATCTTTGCTCAAGATGTTCAAATTGGAGAACAGCTTCTTAAAATATCAAGCAATGACGTTAAGCAAGCTACTGCTCTAGCAGGAAAATTAACACCTGAAACCCAAAGACTTCTTAAAGAAGCTTTTGAAAAGCGCTACTCTCTTTTTACACGACTTGGCGCATTTAAAGAATTTGCGAATGCTCGTCAGGTTACTGCAGCATAAGATTCTCTTTTGTTTAGGGGAGATGGAGGTCTCACTAGCCGAAAGACATTCTCTTTTGTACACTAAACCCTTAGAACATCACTGTTCTAGGGGTTTTTCTTAGTATAAGTAGGTAAAAAAAGATGGACAAAAATTTATACAATTTTGACGTAGTAATTATTGGCGCTGGACATGCGGGAGTAGAAGCTGCTTATGCAGCTGCTCGACGAGGTTCAAAAACAGCCCTGGTTACCCTTACGGAACAAAAAATTGGCTACATGCCCTGCAATCCTGCCATTGGTGGAATAGGTAAAGGTCATATTGTGTTTGAAATAGCTGCGCTTGGTGGCTTAATGCCTGAATTATGCACAAAAACGTATCTTCAAGTACGGATGCTTAATACTACCAAAGGCCCTGCTGTTCATGGACTTCGGCTACAAATTGATAAAAATGCTTACAGCAAAGAAAGCCAACGCCGACTTAAAGAGACCCCCAATCTTACTATTATTGAAGCAATGGCAGAAGAACTTTTGGTCAACGATGATAAAATTATTCAAGGGGTTCGTCTTGCTGATGGCAGAATACTGAATTCTCCAACCGTTGTTTTAACTACGGGAACTTTTTTGAATGGCTTGGTGCATATCGGTCTTGAAAATTACCCTTCAGGTAGAGAAGATGAAAAGCCAGTTATCGGGCTTACCAAATCTTTACGCGATCTTGGGCTAACCCTTGGACGTTTAAAAACAGGAACTCCTCCACGCCTTTTACGCGAATCTCTCGATTTTACCAAAATGGTAAAACAAGAATCAGATTCGCTTGACTACCTATTTGAATTTTACCCACATACTACCAGCACAAAACTTGATTGCTATATCACTCATACTAATGAAAACGTACATGATATCATCAAAGAAAATGCGCACCTTTCTCGTATTTTGCGCAAAGAAATTTCAGGTGTTGGCCCCCGCTACTGCCCTTCTATTGAAGATAAAATAACCCGATTTCCAGAAAAAACTTCTCATCAAATTTTTGTAGAACCAGAAAGCCTTACCAGTGATTGGATCTATCCGAATGGCCTTTCTACTTCACTGCCTCTTGAAGCACAAACTGCCTACATTCAAGCAATCAAAGGATTTGAGAATGCAGTCATCGTTCGAGCAGGTTATGCGATCGAATATGATTTCGTATTACCCTCTCAATTAAAACAAACGCTTGAAGTAAAATCGGTGCCAGGATTGTTTTTGGCAGGTCAAATTAATGGAACAACTGGTTATGAAGAAGCTGCAGGACAAGGAATTATTGCAGGTATTAATGCTTCGCTAAAAGCCTCCGGCGAACCACCCTTCATTATGGATAGAACCGAAGGATACATTGGAGTTATGATCGACGATTTAACTACTCTAAGCGTAGACGAACCCTATCGCATGTTTACTTCCCGCGCCGAACACCGACTCACACTACGTCAAGATAATGCATTCTTACGACTTACCGAACGGGCTTACCACATCGGACTTATTGCAGAACAATTTTATCAAGATTTTGTTGCAGAAAAAAAACAGATCGAAGAAACACTTCATGAATTACGAACAACAAAAACTCATACCGAACTTATTCATGGATTTGCTGACAATACACAATCACAAGAAGTAGTAGCTGCATTAACAGGGAAAAAACTTTCACCTCGAGCATGCCAAACGATACAAGCCTCAATCAAATATGCTCCTTATATTGAACGAGAAACGCTTGAAGTAGAAAAACTTAAAAAATATCAAACCATGCGCCTACCTGTTTCGTTTGACTACCTTGCGACCGATGGACTTTCTATCGAATTACGGCAAAAATTAACACGTCATAAACCGGAGACTATTGCACAAGCAAGTATTATTCCAGGAATGACGCCAGCAGCGTTATCATTACTGATTTTAAAAATAAAAATCCTTCAAAAACAAGGTGCTTAATGCCTCTTAGTATGCATATATTTGGTCCTTTTTCTCTCCATATTTACGGGGCTATGATCGCCCTTGGAGTTTCTGCTTTTCTTGTTGGATTTAGTTTTGATTCTGAACGAAAAAAGCTTTTGACTCTAGATCAAATGTATACCCTTGTTGCGCTCTCAATTATTACGGGAGTATTGGGAGGCAAACTATTATACCTTGCAGAATGCGTAGGAGAATCGAGCACTATAAAAGAACTTCTTAGTTTTTGGAATGCGGGATTTTCTGTTTTAGGAGCATTTATAGCAGTACCTCTTTCTATTAGTTGGTATATGCGCAAACACAATCTTTCAATCATTCCCTCATTTGATAGAGCCGTTATTTACGTACCACTTACTTTTGCCATTTCTCGACTTGGCTGTTTTTTTGCAGGCTGTTGTTACGGAATACCAACCAATTATTTTACAGGAATAATGCATACCGACCCCGACTCTCTTGCGCCCCTCCATGAATACCTCCACCCAACACAATTATATAGTGCCAGTTTAGAATTTTTATTATTCATCTTTATGTTCACCATCGGACAAAAAAAACTTAAAAAAACAGGGCAACTCTTTGGGGTATATTTTATACTTATGGGAATAGAACGATTCATTGTTGACTTTTTACGAGGTGATCGCACACTCATAACTGATAATTTTTCTTTCTCGCAAATTGCAGCTGGAGGAGTAGGTATGGCTGGTCTTATCATTCTTTTTCTTGCAACTTTTACAAGAAGCTTTAGCTCTTCTTCTAAAAATAGGCCCTTATGAACCTATTTAATCTCATAAAAGAGCGTGTTCCTATTCTGGATGTCATAAATGAGCACACGATACTTAAAAAAATCGGTGGTTACTGGAAAGGACAATGCCCTTTCCACAGCGAACGAACAGCCTCATTTACCGTAAGCCCCCATAGGGAAATGTTTTATTGTTTTGGGTGCCAGGCTGGTGGAGATGTCATTTCATTTTTGAGCAAGATAGAAAATTGCACGCAAATTGAAGCTGCAAAACAACTTGCTGAACGTTATGGTATTGAGCTTCCAGAAAATTTTACGCACGAAACAATAACTCTTGATGAAAAAAAACGATATTTTTCTTTATGCCAACTGGTAGCACATTGGGCAAATGCACAATTGCTAAAAACAGCACATGCCCTTTCATACCTCCAACAACGCAGTGTCTCTCAAAAAAGTATTGAATCTTTTAAATTGGGCTATTTTCCTGAAGGCGAAAAAGGTATTAAAGATCTTATAAGAGAAGCCGCGCAACAAAATTTTTTACTCGAAGACCTTTTCCAAGCAGGAATTATTAACGAAGGGAAAACTTATTACTCCCCGTTTGAAGGACGTATTCTTTTTCCAATCAAAGATCACATAGGTCATTACTGTGGCTTTGGTGGCCGAATCTTTAAACCAGGCGATCAACGATCAAAATATTATAATTCAAAAGAAAACAGTTTTTTTCAAAAAGGATCACTTCTTTTTGGTTTTGATAGCGCAAAAAAAGAAATGCAAAAAATAAATAGTGCTTTTCTTGTAGAAGGCTATACAGACTGCATCGCACTTGTTCAACATGGCTATCCGAATACCGTTGCAACATTGGGGACAGCATGCACGCCAGAACACTTAAAAGCCCTTTCTCATCAAATCCACACCCTTTATGTTCTCTATGACAATGATGATGCAGGACATAAAGCAACCTTACGGCTTGCTCAATTATGTTGGCAATTTGACCTAGAAATTAAAGTGATTGTATTACCCGAAGCAAAAGACCCCGCAGCATTTTTTGAAACGCAAACCGATTTAGCCTTTTTTATTGAAAAAGCTCCCGATGTTTTAGAGTTTTTTTTAACATCGTTAGGACAGGAATATGCTACCAAACCCCTTACTCTTAAGCTCCAGGCAACACGCAGCTTTTTAGAAATTATTAAAAAATTAGATGATCCTTTAAAAAAAGAAATCTTATTGCAGCGAGCTGCTAGCATCTTTGGGCTTCCACTGGCTTCGTTACGGCAGGAACTAAGCTCATTTACCCCAGAAAGTTTTGAAAAAAATCAAAAATTTGAAGAAAAACCTGTTCTAACCGAACTTTCTAGTTTAGAAAAAAATTTCATTTCTGCTATATTCAATAACATTGAGCTCCTTGAAAAACCACAAGTAAAAGACCTTCTTGATTATCTTCCAGAACCCTTTTACACCATTATGAAAAAAGCACCCCAATTTGAAAAAGAAGTTGATACAGAGCGGCGTTTTATCACTTTTTTTGACACCCTTGAAGAACAAGAAAAAACACTAGTAAATCAATTGCTCTTTACTCAAGAAGAAGAATCATACGATATTGAACAACTTCTCCTTCTTCTTGAAAAGAAATACTGGAAAAAAATTGTTAGTTTTACCAAAATAAAACTTTCTCAAGCGCAAGAAGAAAACGATCCCGAGCGAATTCGCATCATTGTAGGATCATTTTTAGAACTTAAAAAAAGGTTATTACACAAGGGGCTTATATAAATGACAGTAAAAAAAACAACGCCAAAAAAAAACAATTTAACTACACAAGATCTTCCTGAAACTACTACCAAGAAGATAACAAAAAAAGTTGTTTCTAGTACTGAGACCCTTGTGGCCGAAAAAAAGAATTCTACTTCAACGGCTGATCATATTATCGCCAAAAGTTCAGTAAAAAAAATTGCTCCAAAAAAAACTATGCCTAGCGCAAAAGCAAAAACTTCTGGCGATAAAAAAGATATTGATTTTAAAAAAGAGCTCATTGACACACTTATAGAAAAAGGTCGTGAATCAAACACTCTTAGCTATGAAGAAGTGATTGCGTTTAATGAACGTAATCATCTAACAGAAAAAGAAACTGCTGATCTTTTTAAGGCGCTAGAACGGGAACATATTGAACTTTTGATGGAAGAAGAACTCCATGGGCATGGCTCAGATCTTCATGATATCGAAAAAGACGATTTAGGTACTCAAGCTGTTATCAAGGAAAAACTTGCCAGCAGTATTCATAGCGAAGACCTTCTTGATAGCGATGAAGAAGATGCCGATGACGAAGAACGACCTACCAAAGATACGAGTGATTCTACTTACATCACTGATGGGGTAAAATGTTACCTTCGTGATATTGGTAAAATTCCTCTTTTAAATAAAACTACTGAAAAAGTAATTTCTGACAAAATCGCAAACAGCAAGCGCTCTTGCATTGATGCTATTTCCCATTTCCCTTTTGTTCATAAAGAATTTTTAAGCATTGGAGAAAAGCTTCACACCAATACACTTCCGCTCAAAGATATTATTCAATTTGCTGAATTTGATGAAGAAAATTTGCCAAAAATTGAAGAAGAAAAAAAGGCGTTCTTAGATACTATTAATAAGATTGAATCGCTCATAAAAAATGAAGAAAAAATTTACGCTACCTACCGAGACCAACTTTCTTCAGACAAAATGAAAAAAGAAATGCTTGCTAAGGTTCGTGAAAACAAACTTGCAGTCATAGAAACGATCAAATCAATACGCATTGCAAATAAATTTATTCGCAAAATGGGCAAACGTATTGAAAAATTTCTTACTAAAATTCAAGAACGTCAGCATCTGATCAATCAAAGTGAAGATCGCTTAGCTTCAATAAAAAAAATTAAAAACCTTTCTGAAGACGATATAGAAAAAAGAAATGAACTTGATGTCACTGTCAGAATGGCTCGAAAATCTATTAAAAAAACAGAACTTGAAGCGGGCATTCCACTTGATAAAATAACTCTCTATTATCGTCAACTTGTTAAAAGCCAAAAAGACGACAAATACGCTAAAGACGAACTTGCAAAAGCAAACCTTCGTCTTGTTGTTAATCAAGCAAAAAAATATGTTAATCGTGGATTGCATTTTTTAGATCTTATTCAAGAAGGCAATATCGGCCTTATGAAAGCAGTAGAAAAATTTGAATTTGAACGAGGTTATAAATTTTCTACCTATGCAACCTGGTGGATCCGTCAAGCAATTACACGTGCTATTGCAGATCAATCTCGCACTATTCGTGTTCCTGTTCATATGGTTGAAACGCTCAATAAAATCAACAAGATCAAACGCATTTTTGTGCAACAAAATGGTAGAGAACCAAGCTCTGCAGAACTTGCAAAAGAACTTAATCTTGATGAAAAGAAGATAAAAAACATCATTAAAATCTCAAAAGAACCTATCTCTCTTGAAACTCCTGTTGGTGATAGCGAAGATGCTTTTATTAAAGATTTTATTGAAAGTGAAAATGATTATTCTCCTGCAGAAGCGGTTGCAAACTCAGACTTAAAAGAACGCGTTCGCGAAGTACTTAAAACACTTGCGCCTCGGGAAGAAAAAGTACTCAAAATGCGTTTTGGTATTGATGTTGCTTCCGAGCATACGCTTGAAGAAGTCGGAAAAGACTTTTCAGTAACGCGTGAACGTATTCGTCAAATTGAAGTCAAAGCATTACGCAAACTTCGCCACCCTTCTCGCAGTAAAAAACTTCAATCATTTTTTGAAAAAGAACTTGATTTTGC
>Ga0304730_1000418_pt1 | contig 37379 bp, 50 predicted proteins | sample M_130628_MF_Meta_FD_190474 | JGI IMG/M metagenome (GOLD analysis project Ga0304730, IMG submission 190474) | Freshwater microbial communities from Lake Montjoie, Canada to study carbon cycling - M_130628_MF_MetaG (v2) (version 2) | ecosystem: Environmental > Aquatic > Freshwater > Lake | place...
CAGAGTGCTAGAGAATGCAAAAAACGATCTATACATCAGCCGAAGAGCAGACGTTGATGACGCGGTTGTGGTCACCCGCGATAGCGAACGATCCTGAAGCGTTTGTACTGTTCGCGTTTCCTTGGGGCCAGCCCAACACACCGTTAGCTAAGTTCAGCGGGCCGCGCAAATGGCAGCGCGAGATACTGCGTGACATTACTAAGCACATCAAAGTCAACGAAGGTAAAGTCAACATGGACACGCTACGCGAAGCGGTGTCCAGCGGACGGGGTATTGGTAAGTCGGCGTTAGTTAGCTGGCTGATCTTGTGGATGCTGTCAACGCGGATCGGCTCGACGGTCATTGTCAGCGCCAATAGCGAGGCGCAGTTAAGGTCGGTGACCTGGGGTGAGTTGACCAAGTGGCAAGCGATGATCATCAACTCCCATTGGTGGGAGATCAGCGCGACGAAGATCGTCCCGGCGCAATGGTTGACCGAACTGGTCGAGCGCGACTTAAAGAAAGGGACGCGCTACTGGGCAGCGGAAGGCAAACTCTGGTCAGAAGAAAATCCCGACGCTTACGCCGGGGTACACAACCACGACGGGATGATGTTGATCTTTGACGAGGCCAGCGGTATCGCCGACGCGATCTGGTCAGTCGGGGCTGGCTTCTTTACAGAGAACATTCTGGACCGCTATTGGTTCGCGTTTAGCAACCCCAGAAGAAACAGCGGGTACTTCTTTGAGACGTTTAATAGTAAGCGTGATTTCTGGCAGACGCGCCAGATAGATGCGCGCACGGTCGAGGGGACGGACAAGCAGGTCTACGAGCAGATCATCGCGGAGTACGGCGAGGATTCGATCCAGGCGCGCGTGGAGGTGTACGGCGACTTCCCAAGCGCGGGCGAGGATCAGTTCATCTCGCCGATGATTGTCGAGGACGCATTCAAGCGACCTAAATACAAAGACGAGACCGCGCCTATAGTAATAGGGGTTGATCCGGCAAGGGGTGGGTTGGACTCGACGGTAATTGTTGTCAGACGCGGGCGTGACATTGTAGCGATCAAACGGTACAAAGGTGAAGATACGATGTCGATTGTCGGTCGTGTCATTGACGCAATTGACGAGTTTAAACCAACGCTAACTGTAATAGACGAAGGCGGTTTGGGTTACGGAATACTTGACAGACTAACCGAGCAACGGTATAAGGTGCGAGGAGTTAATTTTGGTTGGAAAGCCAAGAACCCCGTAATGTGGGGCAACAAGCGGGCTGAGATGTGGGGCGCGATGCGCGAGTGGTTAAAGACCGCCAGCATCCCGCAGGACAAGATGCTCAAGGATGATCTGGTTGGGCCGATGAAAAAGCCCAACTCAGCGGGTACGATCTTTCTGGAAGGCAAGAAAGAAATGAAGTCTAGAGGATTGGCATCACCTGACGCAGCCGACGCGCTGGCGGTGACCTTTGCTTATCCTGTAGCGCACCGTGAGTACGTTGAACGGCCCCGTACTATTACGATGAATCGTGACGCAATGGCCGGATCTTGGATGGGTGCATAATGCTCAAAAAGTCTACTAGCGCAAAAGCATTTAAAGAAAACATTAAGACTGAAGTAAAAGCCGGTAAGCCGGTCAAGCAAGCAGTCGCAATTGCATACGCAACCAAACGAGCGGCGGCTAAGAAATGAAGCCCGGACTCTACGCCAATATAAACGCTAAAAAAGCACGTATCGCTGCTGGCTCTGGCGAGAAGATGCGTAAACCCGGAACTCCCGGAGCGCCAACAGCTAAAGACTTCAAAGAGTCTGCAAAGACGGCGAAAAAGAAGTGAAAAAAGGCGTATCGTTATCGGTCGGGCGTGGTGAGAAGTTGCCAGTTAGCAAGGGCGCTGGCCTGACCGCCAAAGGGCGTGAGAAGTACAACGCCGCAACTGGTAGTAATTTGAAAGCACCAGCGCCCAATCCGAAGACGGAAGCCGATAAGGGTAGGAAGTCTAGCTTCTGCGCTAGAATGGAAGGGGTTGTAGCCCACGCCAAAGGCGATGCCGAGCGGGCTAAAGCGTCACTTAAACGCTGGAAGTGTTGATGGCTGACTACACTGGTATTAACGCTGTTGGCAACGTCGCACTGGGTGGCAAACCACTCAAGAGCGACTCAGATGTGTTGTCAACAGCGCGAGATCGCCTGTCGATGGCAATCTCGGCGTACTCTGAGAGTCGAGAGGATGAGCTAGACGACCTGCGGTTTTACGCAGGTAGCCCTGATAACCAGTGGCAATGGCCGGCAGATGTGCTGGCGACCCGTGGTGCGGTGCAGGGTCAGACGATTAACGCTCGGCCATGCTTGACAATTAACAAGCTACCGCAGCACGTACATCAGATTACCAACGATCAGCGCCAGAATCGGCCTAGTGTCAAGGTCATTCCGGTTGATGACAACGCGGACGTTGAGGTCGCCGAGATTTTCAACGGCATGATTCGGCATATCGAGTACATCTCGGATGCAGATGTGGCCTACGATACTGCTTGCGAGAACCAAGTTGCGTATGGCGAAGGTTATATTCGGATTCTGACCGAGTATTGCGACGACGATACGTTTGACCAAGACATCAAGATTGCGCGGGTTCGCAATAGTTTCTCGGTCTACATGGACCCGCTGATTCAGGACCCATGCGGCAGTGATGCCGAGTGGTGTTTTATCACTGAGGACTTGTCTAAAGCCGAATACGCGCGGTTGTTTCCTAACGCATCTCCACTCTCTACGCTTGAGACGCTGGGTGTAGGGGATCAGAACCTGAGCCAGTGGCTAAATACCGATACGATTCGTATTGCTGAGTATTTTTATTGCGAATACGACACGCAGACGTTGAATTTGTATCCTGGTAATGTGACTGCGTTCCAAGGAACGCCGGAAGACAAAGAGTTGCGGGCGGTTTACGGCAAACCGAAGAAGTCGCGCCAAGCGGATCGCAAGAAGATTTGCTGGACAAAGATTAACGGCTACGAAATCCTTGAAAAGCAGGAATGGGCCGGTAGTTGCATCCCTGTTGTGCGGGTGATTGGCAACGAATACGAGGTTGAGGGTCGGATTTACATTAGTGGGTTGGTGCGTAACGCCAAAGATGCACAACGGATGTACAATTATTGGACTAGCCAAGAGGCAGAAATGCTGGCGCTGGCTCCAAAGGCCCCGTTTATTGGTTATGGCGGTCAGTTTGAGGGGTACGAGACCCAGTGGAAGACCGCAAACACAAATAACTGGCCTTATTTGGAGGTCAACCCGGACGTAACGGACGGTCAAGGCGCGATATTGCCGCTGCCCCAACGGGCGCAGCCGCCAATGGCGTCATCTGGCCTGTTGCAAGCTAAAGTTGGTGCTTCCGAGGACATCAAGTCTGCTACGGGGCAGTACAACGCCTCGTTGGGCATGACATCTAACGAGCGTTCTGGCAGAGCTATTCTGGCCCGCCAGCGTGAGGGTGATGTTGGTACTTACCACTACCAAGACAACCTAGCACGGGCTGTACGGTACGTTGGTCGCCAGTTGGTGGACATGATCCCCAAAATTTACGACACGCAGCGCATTGCCAGAATCATTGGGTTGGACGGCGAGACGAAGATGGTCAAGATTGACCCGACTCAGGCCGAACCAGTGCGTAAGATCCAGAATCAAGAAGGAATTGTGATTGATAAGATCTACAATCCTTCGGTTGGCAAGTACGACGTAGTGGTTGCAACGGGTCCGGGGTACGCCACTAAGCGTCAAGAGGCACTTGAGGCGATGGCGCAGCTACTGCAAGGTAACCCGCAATTGTGGGCGGTGGCTGGCGATCTGTTCGTTAAGAACATGGACTGGCCTGGGGCGCAGGAAATGGCAAAGCGGTTTGCCAAGACGATTGATCCCAAGCTCATGGGTGATGCCGAGGATAATCCAGCTTTGCAAGCAGCACAGCAGCAGATGCAAGCGATGGCGGCAGAATTGGATCAGTTGCACAATATGCTGCAAAATGTCGGCAAGTCTATGGAAGCGCAGGACATGGAGCGCAAGGACTTTGAGGCGCAGATTAAAGCGTACCAAGCTGAGACGCAACGTATTAGCGCTGTTCAGGCGGGTATGTCCGAAGAGCAGATCCAAGACATTGCAATGGGCGTGGTCGCTGCGGCTATTGAGTCTCAGAACCTTATGAATCAAATGCCTGAAATGCGTGAGGAATCCATGCCGATGGAAATGATGCCTTCTGAAGGGATGATGCAATGAAGTGCGCGGATTTTGTAGGGCTGTTGTTCTTGGCGCGAGATGTAGCCCATAGCGTACATCTGAACACGCGCAGCTACAGCAAGCACAAGGCGCTTGGTCATTTTTATGAGCTAATTGTTGAAGCGGCAGATGACTTTGCCGAAGCGTACCAGGGTCGGCACGGTTTGATCGGGCCGATCACGCTGATGACAGCCAAAAAAACAACTAATATTGTTGAATTCTTAGAAGAGCAGTTGAAAGAAATTGAGGGTTGTCGGTACGAAATTGTTGACAAGACGGATATGTCTTTGCAGCAATTGATTGATAACATTATAGAAATTTACCTTCGCGCCTTGTACCGTCTGAGGTTCTTGGCATGACATTAACTGTCAACCATTCAACCGCTGCCGATGGCTCGTTTAGCGCCACGGGAGCGACCGCGTGGAATGCAGCACATACGTTGTCTGGAACGATTGATATTGCCAACGGTGGAACTGGACAGACTACATCGACAGCGGCAATCAATGCGTTGTTGCCAACTCAAGCCACTAATTCTGGTAAATATCTAACCACTGACGGAACCAACACTTCTTGGGCTACGGTTAGCGGTTCTGGGACGGTTACGAGCGTCTCAGTTGTGTCTGCAAATGGTTTGGCTGGGTCAGTAGCCAACGCTACTACAACGCCAGCCATAACGCTGTCTACAAGCATAACAGGGGTATTAAAAGGCAACGGCACGGCGATCAGCGCGGCCACTAGCGGGACTGATTACCAAGCACCTATTACGTTAACCACAACCGGAACATCTGGTGCGGCTACGTTTGTAAGCAACGTCTTAAATATTCCGCAATACACGGGTGGCGGTGGTGGAACTCCTGGCGGGTCTAACACCCAGATCCAATTTAATAATTCCGGTTCGTTTGGCGGGTCTGCAAATTTCACTTGGGATGGCACTAACGCTCAGTTAGGTTCACAAGGAGCGTTGCGGTTTGCTGATGCGGATAGCAGCAATTATGTAGCGTTTAAATCCCCGGCTACGGTTGCCACAAACGTGACTTGGACGTTGCCAAGTGCAGATGGGGCATCTTCGCAGGTGCTTTCTACCAATGGTTCTGGCACGTTGTCTTGGGTAACTCAAAGCGGTGGTGGAGGCGGCAGTCCGAATTTGGACGGTGGAACACCATCAAGTAATTATGGCGGTATTACCGCAATTGACGGAGGTACACCGTAATGGCCGTTCAGATTCAACTTAGAAATGGTACTGCCGCGCAATGGACATCTGCCAATCCCACGCTTGCCGTTGGCGAATTAGGTGCTGAAACAGATACGGGCAAATTTAAAATTGGTACTGGGTCAACGGCTTGGAATAGCCTTGCCTATGCGGCGGTTGGTACTGTTACTTCCGTAGCGCAGTCATTTACCGGCGGTATTGTTTCGGTTGCGGGTTCTCCTGTTTCAACTTCGGGCACTTTGGCTTTGACGGTCGCCGGGACTAGCGGCGGAGTTCCATACTTTTCAAGCGGCACGGCTTGGGCATCTTCTGCTGCATTGGCGGCAAATGCTTTGGTTATTGGTGGTGGTGCTGGCGCGGCCCCGGCAACGACCACGACCGGCACGGGTGTTTTGACGTTCTTGGGGACGCCATCTAGCGCGAACTTGCTTTCGGCGATGACTGATGACACCGGCACTGGGCTGTTGGTCTTCAACAATGCTCCGGCGCTGACTAATCCGACTGTTACGAACTACGTTGAGACGCTGTATTCGGCCAACACTAGCACGGCAATCACGGTTGATTTGACCAACGGAACTGTCCAGAACCTGACGCTGACGGGCAATGCAACGATCACAATGCCAACTGCTGTAGCTGGCAAATCGTTCATTATTATCCTCTCTCAGGACGCAACCGGAAGCCGGACGGTTACTTGGTCAACCGTATCTTGGCCTTCCGCAACCGCGCCAACAATCACCAGCACCGCGAGTAAACGGGATATTTTCTCGTTTTTCTCTAACGGTACAAGCTGGTTTGGAACAACACTCGGACAAAATTACACATAATGTTTGCTGCATCTAAATCAGGTCGAGTTGCCGCTGCCGCCGCCACTACGGACCCGTATTTTCCGTATGTCCCGTTGCTGTTGGAGACAACCAGCACTAACGGGCAGCAGAACAATACGTTTCTAGACTCCAGCACCAACGCATTCACCATCACCCGCAACGGAACCCCGACGCAGGGGTCTGTGACTCCGTACTGGCCTAATGGGCAATGGAGTAATTTTTTTAATGGCAGTCCGGACTATTTATATAATAGCTCAAACAATGTAGCACTTCAAATGGGGACCGGCGATTATACAGTTGAGTTTTGGGCATATTCACTTGGATTTTTTTCTGGGTTTCCTGTTCTTTTAGAGATTGGTAGGCCGTCAGCATCAGCGGGTGTTGGATTTCAAATTGACATAAACACAGCTGGTAATGTTGTTGTGTATGGAGGGACAGGAACCGGAACCTTATTGGTTACTTCTTCGCAAGCTATATCTCAATACAATTGGTGTCATATTGCGTTAGTTAGATCTAGCGCAGGAACAAAATTGTATATTAATGGTTCTCAATCTGGATCAACTGCGTCTGATAGCACAAATTATACTAATGGCTATTTGTGGATTGGTGTTAACGCTGGTGGGGCAGCTTCATTTTATACCGGTTATCTTTCAAATATTCGCGTAGTCAAAGGCACGGCTGTCTACACCTCCAACTTTACGCCTAGCACAACCCCGCTCACGGCAATTACCAATACTTCGCTGCTGACCTGCCAAAGCAACAGGTTCATTGACAACAGCGCTAACAACTTTACCATCACGGCGAACGGCACTCCCCGCGTCCAAGCATTCCAGCCGTTCTCACCGACTGCTTCGTACACCGCTGCGGCGTATGGGGGAAGTGGGTATTTTAATGGAAGCACTGATTATTTAAGTCTTGCCGATAATACTGCGTTACAACTTGGTACGGGTGATTTTACAATTGAAGGATGGTTCTACATTTCTGGGGCCACTTCAACTGCATACAATTTAATTAGCAAGGGCGCGGCGGCAACTGGATGGTCGTTAAATACCACAACCGGCGCAAGGATTCAATTTAGTTATACGGCATCAAATTTGACAGGGGCAACCACAACTCTTGTACAAGGAGCGTGGTATCACATTGCTGTAGTTCGTTCTGGAAGCGCGTCTGGAAATTTAAAAATTTATATCAACGGAGTTCAAGAAATTGCAAGTGCAGGTGCGGTTAATGACGATTTTAACCAAACTAGCACAATGTACATTTCTGCCAGCAGAACTGCTACTTTGCCGTTAAATGGATATTCTTCAAATGTCCGGGTGGTAAAAGGCACAGCCGTTTACACCGCAGCTTTTACGCCTCCAACAACCCCACTTACAGCAATTACTAACACCAGTCTTCTAGCTAACTACACCAACGCCGGGATCTACGACGCTGCGGTGCAGAACAATACGCTTACGGTCGGAGATGCCCAAGCATCAACCACGGTATCTAAGTGGTCGCCAACGAGCATGAAGTTTGATGGGACTGGGGATTGGTTGACGGCTATTGACAACCCGCAACTACAACTTGGCACGGGAGATTTTACGATTGACGGATGGCTGTACCTATCTGCAAACGGCGTTGTTTACGGGCTTGTCAGCAAGGGAACGGCAACAACAGGATGGTCGGTCAACGTAACAATATTAAACAAACTTCAGTTTAGCTATACGACGTCCAACTTGACTGGCACAACAACATTAGCCACAGGCACTTGGTATTATTTTGCTGTGGTGCGATCTGGCAGCGCAAGTGGGAACCTGAAGGTTTATCTAAATGGATCGGTTGATGCCACTAGCGGCGGCGCTGTGACGGACAACTTTAACCAAACAAATATTCTGTATGTTGGTGCAGATCGGGTTGGGGCAATGCCTGTAAACGGATACTTGCAAGACGTTCGGGTTACAAAATACGCTCGCACGATCACGACGCCAACAGCAGCATTCCCAACGAGGTAATCATGCAACTCGCTAATCAAGATCTGGTCATTAAAGACCACACAGAGTGGTTTCCTAACACTTCGTTTGGCGACCGTGGCCCATCGCTCGATTGGATTGCCGAACAGGGTTACTATGTCATCTCGGTTTGGAAGCCATACAACCACGCAACTGAAAAGTTGGTTTCTGCCGCTCCGCATCTGTTTGACGGAATGTGCTGTCTGGTTGACGTTGAGCCATTGACTGCTGACGAGCTCCAGGCTCGCATTGACACGCAATGGCAGGTCATTCGCACTCAGCGCAACCAGATGCTTAAGGATACGGACTGGACGCAATTGGAAGACTCCCCCGTTGGCAAAGCAAAATGGGCGGCGTACCGGCAAGAGCTTCGTGATATAACTACGCAAGATGATCCGTTTGACATCACTTGGCCGAAATGAACTTTTTTGGTGGTTCGTTTTTTAGCGGAAGTTTTTTTGAGACTGTAGCTGGTACATTTTTTGGCGGACAGTTTTTCAGCGGCGGCTTTTTTCAGACGGCCTACAACACTTACTTTAGCGGGCCGTTTTTCAGCGGCGGGTTTTTTGATTCTGTGGTGGTCGGTGCAGACCAATTGTTGATTAAACTTCGGTCATTCACCGAAAGAAGGAGATTTTGATGGCTATTAACCTCAAAGCAATTACCTCGGTAATGGGCTACCAGCAGATCACAAGTCTGAGTTCTGCTACCAAATTGACCGTACCGCCCCGCGATATAAGCGGATTGATTGGATCCCCTCGGATTGCTATCATTACGCCCGAAACGCAAGCCGTGCGCTGGCGTGACGATGGCGTAGCTCCAACCGCAAGCGTTGGGATGCCGTTGGCCGCTGGTGTTACGCTACAGTATGACGGTGATCTGTCGCAGATTCAGTTCATTGAGCAAACTGCCAGCGCCAAGTTGAACATCACTTACTATTCTTGAGGCCAAAATGCAAGTCTCTAACGACACAACCTCAGTTGACCCAATTGAGTACATTACCAAGCAGTTGCCCAAGGACTTGGTGCAGTTGCTACAGGTGCGTGACGAGTTGGCTGTTCGCCAAGGTGCTTTGTCTGCGGCTCAAGATGCCATGACTGACCGCGAAGCGGCCAGACAAGAATTGGCTGCGGCTCGTGAAGAAGCAAACGGATTACGGGCTGAAGCAAAGACCGACCGCGATGCCGCTAGGCTAGAGTTGTACAACGCCAAAGCAAAAGTTAAAGATACTACTGCACAAGCTAACGCTGCGCTTGCTGCTGCGGTAAACCGTGAGATCGCGGTTGAGTCGCGAGAAAAAGCGGTGGCAGATCGTGAGGCTTATCAGACTGCGGCCCAGGTTGAGATTGACAGCCAACAGGCTGATCTGAAAGCCAAGACCGCCGCCTTGGACGCTCGCATAAAAGCGTTTCAAGATAAAGTTGCTGCACTTACTGCGTAGGAAAAATCATGCCCGCTGTGTCTCTTTCAATTTTTGGTGGTGTTGGGGCGCAGTTTTTTGACAACAACGGCGTTCCGCTATCCGGTGGCAAGATTTACACCTACGAGGCGGGCACAACAACGCCATTAGCCACGTACACCTCATCGTCTGGCAGCACCGCGCACACCAACCCAATTATTCTTAATTCTGCTGGGCGTGTGCCTAGCGGCGGTGAAATTTGGAATCAGTTACGGTTGTACAAGTTTGTGCTTGAAACCAGCACAAATGTTTTAATTGCCTCATACGACAATGTAGGGAGCAGCTTCAACGCCACCGCAATCATTGCCAATTTCACCGGCAACGGCTCCACGGTTGCATTTACGTTGGCAAGCGCCCCTGCGGGTGAGAATTCCACCAACGTGTACATCAACGGTGTGTACCAGCAAAAGAACACGTACAGCGTTGCGGGTGCTGTTCTTACATTCTCTCAAGCACCTCCAGTTACTTCAACTATTGAAGTCAACTACGTCTAAGGAACAATTATGGCCGATACTAAAATTTCCGCTCTTACGGCGGCGACAACTCCTCTGGCGGGGACAGAAGTACTGCCAATTGTTCAATCTGGAGCTACGGTTAAAGTCGCAAACAATGATTTGCGCCCAAAACAAATTCAATCAAATGCAACTAGCGGTGTGTTGCAAGTTGCCGGACCTACTGCTGCTGCGACCCGCGTAATGACGACGCCAGACGCAAATTTTACGGTGGCTCGCACTGATGCGGCACAATCGTTTACTGGCAATCAAACATTAAGTACCGGCAACTTGGTTATTGGCACTTCGGGCGGAGGCGTCGACTTTTCTGCCACACCGGGCACCGGCACAAGCGAGTTGCTGGCTGACTATGAAGAAGGCACTTTTACCCCGCAATTGTTTTTTGGTGCTACTGAAATATCGGTATATAACGCACAAGCAGGCTGGTATACAAAAGTAGGCAACACAGTGTATTTCACAGTGTTTATTCAAGTGCAGCAAAAAGGCGCTGGAACTGGTGCGGTTACTGTTCGTAATTTACCATTTACCTCTCAATCTTCAAATGACCACAAGTATTCTTTTAGCGTTACAGGTCAAAGTTTGACGTTGCTTACTGGCGCATTGTTTGGTGTCATGGATCAAAACACAACGCAAGTTGGTATTTTTCAGACTGACTCAACAGGCGGCGTTGCATTAACTGATGCGGCATTTACCACATTCAGTAACGACAACGTAATCGTCACTGGCACATATCAAGTCTAAGGATTATTATGGCGCTCACTAAAGCTAGCTACTCAATGGTAAGCGGAACGCCAATCAGCGTTCTGGATTACGGTGCTGACCCAACAGGCGCTGCAAACAGCACTGCTGCATTTCAACTTGCCGTAAATGAGGCTATTTCCCGCGCTGCATCATTGGCTGCTGGGGGTTCGGTAATTGACCCTACTTTTGTAGCAACACCAAATGTTGTTATCCATTTTCCAAGTGGTAAATATTTACTCTCAGACGCAACTGGCGTAGATATTCCACCACAAGCTGGAAGTGCTTTAGTCCAGGCGTGTATCACTTTTTCCTCGGATGAGGGCGGTGCCACTATTGTTGGAAATGTTACAAATATAGGGTTTAACTTTACTGGTGGTGGATACAGAAACAAGTTTTCAAATATTTTATTTGCAAAGTTTGGAACTGCTATTCGCTTTGACACAAACAATAAAAACGAGTCATTTTTACAGATTGACTCTTGCCGTTCGCAGAGTAATGACATTTTTATTGATACTGTAAGTTATGCAGAATCTCGGTCAACAATGATTGACATCCGCAATACTTATTGCGATGACACCCGAGTTTTTGTAAAGCATTACACCGATCACATGACAATTCGTGATTGCTGGATGTACGCCAAAAAAGACTCTTACGATGCGCTTTTGTACTTGTCAGGCGATGGTAATGTCAATCTCTACGACAACTTCATGATTCCGTTTGGTTCTCAAATTCCAAACCCTCAGAACGCTCGTTGGATTGACTTTGTTTCTGAAAGTGCCCAAAGCACAATGACAGATCGAAGCGTTAAATTTCTAAACATCCGTGGTTGCCGAATGTCTTTAGAAAGCGCACGACCGTTTATTTGGACGTATTCAAACACACCCCCCGGCCCACCCAATGCCATATCTTCAATCACGATTGAAGACAGCTACATTGGCGGCACTGGCGGCGCGTCCGTCATCACTTACAAAACGGGATACCCTGGCAGCGTCAATCTTAAAAACTGCAAGGTTCTTTCTGCTCCGTTGATTGTCAGCGTTGATGCAGGCAATACAACCTACCCAGAACCAAGTGTTGCAATTGGTGGAGGTGGGTTTTTAACCTATCACACAATCATGGTAGATGAAGCAACTCGCCTTTCTCAAAATAACAGCTTCACGATCAATCTTGGAAACTTGATTGACCCCAATCTGATGCCATTTTATGTGGACACCACCACACAAACGTCTAAATACAAGACAACTTTTCCTTGGGAAGTTCCTTCCGACTATCGGATGCGTGCTGAAACAAACACAGGAACAACTGTCAAAACATCGTTCCCAATTTTCTTTGACTACAACCCGGCGGTTGCCAATAGAGACATTTGCTCTTTCATTCTTGTGACGGTAGGCAATGGAAACAGCGCGTTGTCAACATATCGGGCGCAGTCTACGTGCTTGGTGACAATCGTCGGTGGATTTACAGCTTCTGCTGAAAAAAGAATCATCACCACTGTTTTGCAAAACGCGCAAGGCGGCATCGCATACGCGATTTCCGCAAATCCAACTGTGACTTGGAATGCAACAGGTACAGACACAATAGCTTTTGCAGGTTCTGGAACAACACAGGAGACAATCGATATGGTGTGGAACTCGACAAGCGCGAGTGTTTCTTGGGCTTACATCATTCCGTTGTCCGGCATAAGGCCAAATCAACCATCTCTGCAACAATTTAACGTCTGGTAAAGGAGTCATCATGGCACTTAGGCAAACAATCACAAAAACCTGTCCTTCAATTGCTTTGTTTGATGGGGTAAAAGTTGAATCTAATCCTGTTACTGTTTCAGATGTTTTTTACATTAAGGTTGAGGCAGTCACTGGAACAAAAGAAAAAGCAAATTGTTCTGTTTCTTTTACAGGTGAAAAAATTAAAATTCAAAAAATGTTTGAGTTCACCCCGTCAATGATGGCTGGAAACTTTATCGCGCAAGCATACGCGCACTTAAAAACCCTGCCAGAATTCGCTAGCGCAACTGACTGCTAAAAAGGAAATATCATGACTCTCGAAAAAATCATCTCTGTTGATCTGATTGAAATTGTCGAATCTGGCATTATTCAAGTCCGTACCAAGACCGCCATTAAAGAAGATGGCGTTGAGATCAGCAGCAACTTTCACCGCCACGTTGTCGTGCCCGGTGCTGACGTAAGTGGTGAAGATGCCAAAGTGCAAGCTATTGCTGCATCTATCCACACTGCTGAAGTTGTTGAAGCATATAGACTTGCACAACTTGACAAAACCCTTGCATAATACTGTACCGGCCCAGCAGACCGGGGAATCTTAGGATTCAAAATGTCGGAAGAAGTAGCGATTGAAGCGGAAGTAGCGCCCGCGCCGGAACTGGAAGCCACGGCGGCCCCGGAACCTGTAGTAGATACGCCGGAAGTTGCGCCCAAGACATTCTCGCAAGAGGAACTTGATGCCGCGATTCAAAAACGTCTCGCAAGAGAACAGCGAAAGTGGGAGCGTGAGCGTCAAGCACCGCCGCCCGTTGCCGTTGATGTCCCGCCCGTAGATCAGTTTGATTCGGTCGATGCTTACGCAGAAGCCAAAGCAATCAAGCTAATCGAGCAGCGAGAACAGCATCGTCAACAGACGGAGATTCTTGAGGCATACCACGAACGTGAGGAAGAGGCTCGGTCCAAATACGATGACTTTGAACAAGTTGCGTACAACCCAACCCTCAAAATCACGACCGTGATGGCGCAAGCGATTCAAGCCTCTGATGCTGGCCCTGATGTAGCTTACTACCTCGGGTCCAATCCAAAAGAGACAGATCGCATTTCCCGTCTTAGCCCGATCTTGCAAGCAAAGGAGATTGGACGCATTGAGGCTAAAATAGCCAACGATGTCCCGGTCAAACGTACTACGTCCGCGCCCGCACCGATTAGTCCGGTAACTGCCAGAACTTCAGGCAATCCGAGTTACGACACGACGGACCCCCGGTCCACCAAAACGATGTCTGCCTCGGAATGGATTGAAGCAGAACGGCTGCGCCAGACTAAGAAATGGCAAGCTCAGAATCGCTAACTTTTAAGGAATTACCATGTCAAATAGCATTCTTACGATTGACATGATCACCAGGAAGGCCCTGGAGATCTTGGAAAACAATCTGGTTCTTACCCGTAACGTCAACCGTCAGTACGACGACAGCTTTGCTGTTGAAGGCGCAAAGATCGGTTCGACCCTGCGTATTCGTCTGCCCGATCGCGCTCTGGTGACCGACGGTGCTGCCCTGCAAGTTCAGGACGACAACGAGCAGTTCACAACCCTGACCGTGGCTTCGCAGAAGCATATCGGCGTGAACTTTACGTCTGCCGAACTGACAATGCAGTTGGATGACTTTGCAGAGCGCGTCCTCAAGCCGCGTATCTCGCAGTTGGCCTCTAGCATTGACGCTGACGTTGCCAATGCTTACAAAGCAATTGGTAACACGGTTGGCACCCCAGGCACCACGCCAGGAACCTCGCTCGTTTTGTTGCAAGCGCAGCAGAAGCTGAACGAGAACGCCGCTGTGATGTCGCCACGTTATGCAACGGTTAACCCCGCTGCCAACGCTGGTCTGGTTGAAGGCATGAAGGGTCTGTTCAATCCTACGGACACAATCTCCAAGCAGTTTAAGAACGGCATGATGGGGACTGGTGTTCTTGGGTTTGACGAGATCAATATGTCTCAGTCGATCAAGCAGCACACCACGGGTAACTTCCCTGTTTCGCCTATTGTTTCTTCTAGCGCCACGTTTGCTGAAGGTCAATCGACCCTCGCCATTACGTTCTCTAGCGGGACCAAGACGGTTAAGCAAGGCGACGTGTTCACCATTGCTAACGTGTACGCTGTTAACCCACAGACCCGTGAGTCAACTGGCAGTTTGCAGCAGTTCGTTGTGACCGCTGACAACAGCGTGACCTCGGGCACTGCAATGACCTTGGCAATTTCTCCGGCGCTTTACACGTCGGCAAATGCTTTGGCTACCATTGATGCGTTCCCAGCCACCAGCGCGGTTATCACGTTTGTTGGAACTGCATCAACTCAGTACCCACAGAACTTGGTCTACCACAAAGACGCAATCACGTTTGCCACGGCTGACTTGTTGCTGCCGCAGGGTGTTGATATGGCTGCCCGCGCAGTGCATAACGGTATTTCGTTGCGTGTCGTGCGCCAGTACGATATTAACAACGACCGTCTGCCATGTCGTATTGACGTTCTGTATGGCTTCAGCACGATTCGTCCGCAGATGGCTTGCCGCGTCTGGGGTTAATTTAATTTAAGGAAATTATTATGGCTCTCCCTAATGGTGGTGGTGGTTACCAAGTTGGTGCTGGTAACCGTCAAGAAACAATCCTGAGCGCTATGGCCGCTCCTCAAACGGCTACGGCTACTGCAACTCTTACCGCAGCGCAAATCGTTGGTCAAATGTTGGTGGCTAACCCATCAACGTCTGCCGCAACGTACACGCTGCCTTTGGGCACGGCAATTGATACTGCTGTTCCTAACGCTACGGTCGGCAGCACTTTTGACCTGTCAATCGTCAATATCGGCACTTCGTCCGGCGCGGTGACGTTGGCTGTTAACACTGGTGTGACCGATGGCGGCAACGCTTTGGTTGCTATCGCTGTTACAACCAGCCAGTTGTTCCGTTTCCGTAAGACCGGCGACGGTACTTACGTTGTGTATCGTTTGGGCTAAAAGCCTAAATCTAAGGGGGAGGGCCACAAGCTCTCCCCTTTTTTAAAGGAATTAAAAATGGGTAATACAAAATCTATTGGCGTTGCTTATAGCGATCAAGATATTGATGGCGGTACGATTGGCGCTGTTATTCCATCGACGATTGTTGGCACGACAATTTACGCTACCACTGAAATCGGCTACAGCGCAGCAGCCCAAGGTACTGTCACGCAAGCAACCAGCAAATCAACGGCTGTTACGTTGAACAAGTCTGCTGGTCAAATTACAATGAACAACGCATCGTTGGCAGCCGCCACGAATGCTACGTTTACACTAAACAATTCTTTGATTAGCGCAAACGATGCAGTAATTTTGACTATTGCTGGTGGTCAAACAACCCCTGGTTCGTACAACGTTTTTGCTAACTCTCTAGCTTCTGGATCGGTTAGTATTACGTTGCGAAACATCTCGGGCGGCACTTTGTCTGAGGCAATTGTCATCAACTTTGCTATCATTCATTGCACTGTCTAAACGGCGGGGCTTCGGCCCCGTCTACTGAGGTTTACGATGGCAACATATTCGGCTGGCGATCAGATCAACCGCGCCCTGCGTTTGTTGGGGGTTCTGGCAGAAGGTGAAACGTCATCGGCGTCAGTGATGCAAGATTCACTGATGGCAATGAATCAGATGATTGATTCATGGAACACTGAGCGGTTGTCGGTGTTCTCAACCATAGACCAGATCGTTAATTGGCCTGTCGGTTCAATCAACGCCACGCTAGGCCCGTCAGGGTCTTTGGTACGTCTAAACGGTACTGCTGTTCGTCCCATTCTGGTTGATGACGCAACGTATTTTCGTGATCCGCAGACGAATGTGTCTTACGGGATCAAGCTGATCAACCAACAGCAATACGATGGTATTGCGGTCAAGACTGTAACGTCTACTTATCCACAAGTCATGTTCGTAAACATGACCTACCCAGACATCGACATTTACCTTTACCCCAAGCCAACGCGCTTGCTAGAGTTTCACTTTATTAGCGTGCAAGAGTTGTCTGAACCGGCAACGCTATCAACCACGTTGGCGTTTCCCCCAGGTTACCTGCGGGCGTTTACTTATAACCTAGCGATGGAGATCGCGCCGGAGTTTGGCGTTGAACCCTCGCCGCAAGTGCAGCGTATTGCTATGACCAGCAAACGTAACTTGAAGCGCATCAACAATCCTGACGATGTGATGTCAATGCCGTATGCAATCGTTGCAACGCGCCAGCGGTTTAACGTGTACGCCGGGAATTATTGATGAAAAGTCCCATTTTGGGATCGGCGTATGTTGCTCGGTCGGTCAACGCCGCCGACAACAGAATGGTGAACTTGTTCCCGGAAATTGTGCCGGAAGCAGGTAAGGAACCGGCGTTCCTAAACAGAGCGCCAGGACTCAAACTGTTGGCAACAATCGGTGGCGGGCCGATCCGTGGCGTATGGGCGTTCTCGTCTCAAGACGGCACCGGCTTTGTAGTGTCTGGCACCGAGTTGTACAAGATTAACAACTCCTACACTGCGACACTTTTGGGGACCGTAGCTGGCACAGGCCCCGTCAGCATGGCTGACAACGGTACGCAATTGTTCATTGCGGCTAACGGCCCTAGTTACATCTACAACAACACGACTGGCGCGTTTGGAGCAATCACCGATCCTGACTTCCCCGGCGCTGTAACCGTCTGCTATCTGGACGGCTACTTTGTGTTCAACGAACCCAACAGCCAGAAATTGTGGGTGACTGCGCTGCTAGACGGTACGTCTATTGACCCGCTGGAATTTGCCAGCACCGAAGGCTCGCCCGATGGTTTGATTGCGGTAGCTGCAAACTTCCGCGAAGTGTGGGCGTTTGGCACCAACTCCATTGAAGTCTGGTATGACTCCGGCGCAACGGATTTTCCGTTGCAACGCATTCAAGGCGCGTTTAATGAGTTAGGTTGCGCTGCACCATATTCTGTTGCCAAGATGGACAACGGGATGTTTTGGCTTGGGCGTGATCGGCGCGGTCAGGGCATGGTCTACCGTGCCAACGGCTACACCGGCCAGCGCATCTCTACCCATGCAATTGAATGGCAGATCCAGCAATACAGTGACATTTCTGACGCGATTGCTTACACGTACCAGCAGGGCGGTCATTCTTTCTATGTGCTGATTTTCCCAACTGGCAACGCTACTTGGGTGTACGACGCGGCTACGGAAGCGTGGCACGAACGGGCCGGTTGGGTAAACGGTGAGTTTACTCGTCACCGCAGCAACTGCCAGATGTCGTTTAACAATCAGATTGTTGTTGGCGACTATGCCAACGGCAACATTTACGCTTTTGACTTAGATGTGTACGCTGACAACGGCAGCATCCAAAAGTGGTTGCGCTCATGGCGGGCGCTGCCAACTGGTCAGAATAACCTAAAACGCACCGCGCACCATAGCCTACAACTTGATTGTGAGTCTGGCGTTGGGCTAAACGGGTTTGTTGTAAACGAAGACATTTACCTACAAACGGAAGATGGCGATTATTTAATTACTGAAGCTAGCGACTATTTGATCGCAGACCAGCAAGCAATTGCCACGCAAGGCGCTGACCCAAAAGTAATGTTGCGTTGGTCGGATGACGCGGGTCACACTTGGTCAAACGAGCACTGGTCGCCAATTGGCAAGATTGGCGCTTATTATCATCGGGTGTTCTGGCGGCGCTTAGGTATGACCCTAAAATTGCGCGATCGGGTATACGAGGTTTCGGGCACCGATCCAGTCAAGACGGTGATCATGGGTGCAGAATTGATTCTTAGCCCGACCAATGCCTAGCCCTAACGCAAACCCCACGCCAATCACTCCACCACGGGTGCCGCTGGTTGACCCGCGCACGGGGTACATTGACCGCGCTTGGTATCTGTTCTTTTTGTCGCTCAACAACGCAGCGATTGCGATTATTGATGACTCTGGGCTTACATTTAGCGCCGAGTCAACAATTGCTTCTGTTGATGCGGAACTGCAAACGCTGGCGCAATTTGTGGAGACGCTACCGCCTGTTGTTGCTTTACCGGCCCCAGACGTATTGACGGATTGCTGCTCGGGCTTGGTGTCGCAGATTGCCGAGATGCAAAAGCAGATTGACTCGCTGGCGTTGCTGCCCGCACAAGTAACCGCTATGCTTTCGCAATTGGCTGATGTGAGCGCAATGAACCCGTCTAACGGTGACAAGCTGATCTACAACGGCACCACCGGAAAATGGGAGCAAGACTCTCGCAGCTACCTCATGCTTGAATAAAGGATCTTTACATGGCTGTTTCAGTAAAAGTTTTAGTCCCCGCCAAGTACGCGGAGTCCTCGCAAACGACCCAGTACACCGCGACTGGTCTTACCGCAATCATTGACAAGTTTACGGCGACCAACATCAGCGGTTCTGCTGCTACAATTTCCGTCAACTTGGTTACACTGGCTGGTTCTGCTGGCAATACTAACCTGATCACCAAGACCAAGACGTTGGCCGCATCAGAGGTCTACACGTTCCCAGAGTTGGTTGGGCAAGTTCTAGGTGTCGGCGACTTTATCAGTACAATTGCTGGAACGGCCAGCGCAATCAACATCCGGGTTTCTGGGCGGGAGGTAACATAATGAGTTGGCTTGACAAATTAGCTCCAGTTTTAGGTGGTGTTGGTGGGTTTTTAGTTGGTGGACCAACCGGAGCAATGTTAGGAGCTTCTTTGGGTTCTGGCATTAGTGGCGCGTCTGCCGCTAAAAACGCTGCCAATGTACAAGCGCAAGCAACTCAGGCCGCGCAAGATGCTCAAGAACGAATGTTTGAGCGTCAGGTTGAACTGCAAGAGCCGTTTCGTCAAGCCGGCGTTAATGCGCTTAACAAACTGATTCCGCTATCTGACTATACCAAGTTTGGTATGGATCAGTACCAAGCCGACCCTGGCTACGGGTTCCGCTTGTCAGAAGGCATGAAAGCACTTGACCGCACGGCAGCAGCGCGTGGTGGTTTGTTGTCTGGCGCTACGCTTAAAGGGGCGCAGCGTTACGGTCAAGACCTTGCATCGCAAGAGTATCAAAACGCTTTTAACCGTTACCAGACCGAGCGAGCGGCGCAACTTAATCCATTGCAATCATTGGCGGGCGTAGGGCAGACCGCAGCAGGTACGTTAACTAACGCATACGGCGCTTTCGGTGCGCAGATGGGTCAGAATCTGCAAGACATTGGGTCTGCCCGCGCCTCTGGTTATCTTGGTGGTCAAAACGCTTTAAATCAAGCACTTGGTCAAGCTGGTCAAATGTATCAGTACGGGCAGCGTACAAATGCGCTGGCTGATTTCTACGGCAGGACTCCAGCGCCAATTGAAAATAGGTAATTGACATGGCACTTCGACCTCTTGATCCGTCAATCGTCAACGCTTACCAAGCGCCCAAGTTCAATATGCCAGATCCTTTGCAGGATGCTGTTGCTATGGAACAACTTAGAAATTATAAAGCGGCGCGGCAAATCCGTGAGCAGGATTTGGCAAATGAAAACGAGTCTAAAACATTTTTGACAAACATACAGAACACAATTACACAAGAGGGTGGGCCAGAACTGCGATTAGCAGTACCAAAAATGCTTGCTCACCCAAACGCTAAAATTAGGCAAGCTGCTGGTGCAATTCAAGAGCATCTTGATCGTCTTGATCGAATAGCTGAGTACAAAAAACTTAACCCAGAAGAACCAATCCAACCTACAGAAGGCGCAATAACGTCACGCGTAGCGCCGTTAAGTGTTTCAATGCTTGAGACAGGGCCGGAAGGTGCTGCCCCACGCACGTTTCCAAATGCGCCGCCGGGAATGGCGGGGGTTACTGTAGGAACTGCTGAACGCGGAAGCAATGTTAGCCCTGCTGCCGCAGCGTCTACTAATGCTTTAATTCCTGATGCGTTTAAGCAACAGATACAAAACGAGTTAGCCAGAGCAGAAAAATTTGCTAGATTCTATGAAATTCAAGCGTTACGAGACCCTAAAGAATATAAAGACGCGGCAAAACAAGCCCGCGAACAAGTAAATGCTTTAAGGAAAATGCAATCAATTGAACCAAACAGATTGCTGATGTTGGGCGACGTTTCCATGATGACGCCCCCCGCGCCAGAAGGAATGCCAGCAGATCAACGCTTGTTTAATGCGTACATGAGTATGACGCCTGATCAACAAGCGGCATTTGATAAATTTCGAATGGCTACCAAACCGACTACAACCATAAACGTCAGCGCCACAAACACGCCCCCCGGGAAAAGTTTAGCCGCGCCGATTGGACAACGCGCCGAAGCGTCTTTGGTAAAAGCTGAAGGCGCTACGGAAATTATGACTGCCGCGAATTCTGTGCGGGACGCGCTTAACACCGGCAACGTGATTGCTGGTCCGGGCGCGGGCATACGAACTAAGTTTGCTCAAGTTCTTGAAATGGCCGGCGTTGGCGATAAAGAAAAGTTGACCGCCACCCGTACCGCTATTCAAGGTATGGCTGACTTGACTTTGCAAAGCCGCGCTGAATTGAAAGGCCAAGGTCAGATCACAGACGCGGAAACCAAGTTGCTGGAGCGCGCGCGGTCTGGCGATATTGCCGATATGACTATCGCAGAACTTCAAACCGTTGTTAATGTATCGCAGCGTTTGGCTGGCCGGTTGTGGTCTAACCATCAGACGTTGCTAGGTACAATGAAAACCGATCCCGCTGCCGCTGACGTATTTAAATACTACACCCCGACTGCGGCTATGCCGCAAGCTCTTGAGGAAGGTAAGTCTGTATCTGAGCAAGAGAAAAAAGATAGATTATCTGGGCTAAAAACTATCTTTGGTACAAAACAATGAGCGAACAATTTCGCGAGCAGATCAACACCGCGCGGCGGCGCGGGTACAGCGACGATGAGATCGTTGACTTCCTAAAGCAAAGCGACAAGCGCGTAAGCGAAGCGTTGTCGTCTGGGTACAAGTCAAACGAGATCCTTGATTTCCTTGCGCCCAAACCTTCAATGGGTGAAGAAGCAGTACGGAAAGCGGGTATCGTAGGACGATCTGCAAGCGAGGCAATGATTGGCCCCGCAGCGGGCGCGCTGATGGGTGCGCCGTTTGGCCCAGTCGGTGCGGCGGTAGGTGGTTTAGTTGGTGGTTTGGCAATTCCCGCTGCCGATGTTTTAGTTCAAGGCTACAACCGTCTTGCCGACAGTAACCTAAGAACGCCATCTCAAGTTATTTCAAATTTCCTTCCCGGCCCCCGCCCAGAATCTTCTGGTGAACGTATGCTTGGCGCGGCCACTAACGCGCTTGCGGGTACTGTTGGATCGGTAGCAACTGGGCGCGGCGCTATGGCGATGCCAGGGATGTTTGGCGCGGCGGGTAAAGAAGCTGCTCGCGCGCCAGTTGGTCAGATTGTTACCGCGCCAGTTTCGGCGGCTACGGCGCAAGGCGTAACCGAAGCGACGGATAGCCCATTGGCGGGTCTACTCGCAGGAACTGCGGTTAGCGGAGCGGCGGGTCTGCGGCCTACAAAACGTGAAGCAGTTCCGTCAACTGAGCAATTGAAAGCGCAGTCTGACGCAGCGTATAAAGTGCTAGATAACTCTGGTTTTCAGTTCTTTAGGAAAGAATTTAACCAGCACATGGACACGCTGCCTAGCAAACTGCGGTCTGAAGTTGGGTACGCAGAAGGCTTGTCGCCTAAAATCGACGCGGTAATGGCCCAACTTAAATCTGACCGACCTAAAGATATTGTTGAGTTGCAAGCACTTAGAAAAGTAATTGGGGGTGCGGCTAAAAGTCCCGACCCTCAAGAGCGTTTAATCGCGAGTAGAGTATTGGATGAGTTTGATGATTATTTGTTAAACGCGCCCAACAAAGCGTTGATAGTGCGAGATCCTGCGGCGCTTGAGGCTTGGAAAACTGCCAAGTCTGACTACGCCAAGATGAAAAAAAGCGAGCTAATTACCGACATCATCGAACGCGCCGACGTTTCCCAAGGAAACAAAGAAGGAAACATGGCGTCGCAATTGTCGGCGCTGGCTAAAAACGAAAAGAAAATGCGGTTCTTTACGCCGGACGAACAGCAAGCTATTAAGGACGCCGCCAAAGGTGGGGTTACGCAAAACATCCTTCGCACGTTAGGGAAGTTCACGCCGCTAACGCCCGCGTCAACTATCTTTACTGTTGTAAGCCCGTTCGGCGCATATACCGCCGGTGCTGGTTATGCTGCGCGTGAGTTGGCAACCATACGGCGAGAGCAGGAAATTAACAGACTGGCTAGTCAAATGCGTCTGGGCGCGCGGCCAAAAGTTATCGAAGGCGCTGGCGCAAATGTACCGGTATTTGCAGGGCGCGCTGCGTTAAACTCTCTTTATTCTGAAAACCAAAACCAACTGGCCCCATGATGGTTACATTATCTGAAGTCGATCACAAGATTGACGCCCACGTTGACATCTGCGCGATTCGGTACGAAGGTATCGAGAAAGAGACGCGCGGTATCCACGCCCGGATCAAGCGTCTAGAGCAGATCTTGATCACGGGCGGCGGGGCCATCATTATGATGCTGCTGACGATGCTAATAAAAGTTCATTAAACGGTAATCGTCAGTTCGTAAAATGAAGTTCCTTTTCTTGGAGCCTCACATGAAAGACGACATCCTTGCCGCTATCGACGCTTCTGAGCCAGTTGACGCCCTGAACGCTCTGTTCTCGGTCGCCTTTTTGGTTGCTAAAGCATCGAACATCAACGAGTTCACGCTGTCTTCGCTGTTCTCCTCAACCGCCGACGCTCTCTTCCAAGCTCACGTTGAAGAAGAAGAAGAAGTTGAAGAGTTTGACGAACAGACTGACGAGTAATGATTAGGCCCCCCGATGACCTCGGGGGGTCACCCAACCGCAACAAAACTGTGGTATTTGGGGTGCTTCTCCTAAAAGGATGAAGAATAATGTCACCAAAAATCACGGACGAAGAATTTTTGCGGTTATGGGAAGAGCACAAATCACCACTTAAAGTAGCAAGAATTGCTGGCATTTCTGAACGCCGCGCGCACACTCGGCGGCGCAATTTAGAAAGCAAATTAAACATCAAACTGGCAATTGGTAAACCAATCCATATCAAAAAAGCCAGACACGAAGCTGGCCTGACTGATGGCATCGCCATCATCTTTTCTGACGCACACTTCTGGCCCGGTATCCGGTCAACCGCTTTTAAGGGCCTGTTATGGGCAATAAACGAACTTAAACCGCACGTTGTAATCGCCAACGGCGATATTTTTGACGGAAGTTCGATCAGCAGACACCCTAGAATAAATTGGGGCGCGGTCCCAAACGTGAAGCAAGAACTTGATGCTTGCAAGGAAGCACTTAAAGAGATTGAAGACGCCTGCGAGAAGGCCCGCCATCACACACAACTGATCTGGCCCTTAGGTAACCATGATTCGCGCTTTGAAACGCGCTTATCTGAGGCCATACCCCAATTTGAAGGGGTCGGCGGTACGGCGCTTAAGGATCATTTCCCCAAGTGGCATCCGTGCTGGTCCTGCTGGTTGTCAGATAGCGTAGTGGTCAAGCACCGCTACAAAGGCGGCGTTCACGCAACGCACAACAATACAGTCGCTGCCGGTACAACCATCATTACCGGACACCTTCACAGTCTAAAAGTCGCGGCGTTTTCGGATTACAATGGCGTCCGTTGGGGAGTAGACACCGGTACGCTGGCCGAAACGGATGGGCCACAGTTTATTGATTACCTTGAAGACGGCCCTGTTAACTGGCGCAGCGGGTTCGCGGTCATAACCATGAAAGACAGTAAACCGCTCTGGCCTGAGTTGGTCAGCAAACACGCCGAAGGTATCATTGACTTCCGTGGTCAACTTATTGATGTAAGTAGGTACTAATGGAAATTGTTGAACTTTTTCTTAAGGCTTGGCCAGTACTGCTCGGTCTTGTGACGCTCATCATTGTGCTGTCCAAACTTGACCTGCGTGTTGCGGTTCTTGAGGAAAAGGTCAAGTCTGCGTTTGAGATCATCAACAAGATGAAGGACAAGCAATGAGCGAAAAACTTGAAGCCAAAAGTCAGCTTATTGAAAAGACCGCGTTTGCGGTGCTTCCCATTCTTTTTACCTGTGTGGTCTACCTGATGTCTGCGTTAGACAAACTTACGCATGAGGTCACTGTACTCAACGCCAAGATTAGTCTTGTTGTTACATCTGACAACAAACAAGCCGTGAACTCCGGTGCGGAACTAGCGCGGGAAAAGTTGCGGCAAGAGCTTGAGAAAGAGATTCAGCGCAACCGCGACATGATCCATGACAACCAGAAGCACATCAGTATCATCGAAGACAGAATGGCGAGGAAATAATGGCTAACTTTGAGCAAGCCTTTGAACAGATGATCCGCGACGAAGGCGGCTACGTTCTACACACTATTCCCGGTGATACCGGAGGGATGACTTATGCTGGAATTGCACGAAACAAAAACCCCCAGTGGGGCGGATGGAACCTCATCGACCACAAAGAAATCAACAATCCGCTCCTTACTGGAATGGTACGTGGATTCTATAAAGCTGAGTTTTGGGATCGTTTACGAGGGGATGAGATTACGAACCAAACTGTTGCGGAATCGGTTTTCAACTTCGGCGTAAACACCGGAATGGGCGTCGCGGTCAAGCTCGCGCAGTTGATCGTGGGCGCTACACCAGACGGATCGGTTGGCGACAAGACCGTGGAAAAGTTCAACAGTGTTGAACCAGAAGCGTTTAGAAAATCTTACGCGCTGGCGAAGATTACGCGCTACGCTGACATCTGCAACAAGAATCGTACCCAGTCTAAATTCTTATTAGGTTGGATTAATCGCACTCTGGCGGGGCTTAAATAATGGACCTGATTGGTATTGGGAGCATCATTGAAGGCGTGGGCAAGGTCGCGGGCGACCTCATTACGACAGACAAAGAACGCCTTCAAATGGCGCTGGAAGACCGCAAGCTCGACCTTGAAGAGAAGCGTATCGACCAAGCTACAGACCTCGCGCAAGTGGACATCAACAAGATCGAAGCGGCGTCTACTAGCGTATTTGTCTCTGGCTGGCGTCCTGCTGTGGGCTGGGTTGGGGTTGCTGGCTTGGCTTACCAGTTCCTCGGCTACCCTCTGATGCAATGGATCTGGGCGTTTGGTCAGGGCGTGGACTTGATTCCGAAGGGTCTGGCCGCACCGCCAGACCTCCAGGTAGAACAGTTGATGACTTTACTCGCCGGTCTTTTGGGCTTCGGCGGAATGCGTAGCTTCGAGAAGTACAGAGGCGTCGCGGCGAAGTAGGTCGCGGTAGGCGTTAATCGCCGCTTTTAAGTCGGCGTTTAGCGCATCAACCTCCGCATTTAGCAAGGTCATACGTTCGGTTGCTTCCTTGGCAAACTGGACAAGGTTCTCGTAGCGCCATGCAGCAAAGTCGGTCATGGTTGTTTAGCCTCTTGAAGTAGTTCGATACGCTCGCGCGATACGCGGAGCACGTTATAGCGTTGGTGTATACGGCGCAGGATGCTGGCGCGAGCCTCAGTCGCTTTCTCGTGGTTCAGCATCTCCAGCACCATCTGCTCGTCCAGCGTCTTCAGAGCTACGTTTAAGCCCCTCCAAGTGTGATTCAATTCGCACCTCTAAATCTTTAAGCGTTTCAAGTACGCGGTTGTAGTTGCGCTGCGCTGCGGCCAGTTCGCGCTGACGAATTATAAGTTCTTCCCGCGCGGCGATCAGTTTTGCCCGGACTAGCTTCATCGGATCACCTTCTCTAGTAGTGTGCGCGCCAGCGGTTGCTTACCCAGTAGCCAGCTTTGAACCCTGCCCATGTCCCACGTGATGATCTGGAACTGTGGCGGGCGCTGGTAGGCGGTACTGATCTGGGACTTGTCCCAGTCTTTGATGAATTTGCCGTTGATGATCAAAATAAAGCCTCTGGTACGTTAGACAAGTCCAATTTGGGTTTACGTTTGCGTTTGATTCGTTCGACTATGTGAGGGTATGGCGGCATATGCCACACCCACCGCACTACGTTGCCTTCGTCGTCAAGGATGCCGTATCTCATTTCAGCGCCTCCATAGCAATGTCAGACACGGCGCGTTTGTCCTGAAGCGCCGTCCAAATTTTTTCGTCAATCGTCTTCTGAGTTGACATAATGTAGACCCACACGTCGTGGCGCTGGCCGCTGCGGTGTAGCCGCCCGACCGTCTGCTCAAACAATTCCAGCGACCACGGCAGCGACACAAAGACCATCTTGCAGCCGCCGTGTTGCAGGTTCAGACCGTGACCGGCAGACTTAGGATGGACCGCCAACAGTTCAATCTGACCGGCGTTCCAACGCCCGATGGCGTCCTCATCGTCAAGCGTGACAAGGTTGGAATAGCGGCGGTGCAACTCCGCAAGTTCTTCTTGGTATTGGTACACCAGAATCGTGTTGGCGTGCTGGTTTTCAGACAGCAGGTCGTCCAGCGCCTCAAACTTATGTTTGGAAAACCAGATCGGCGTCTGATGCGTGATGAACTTGCCCTTCATAACCAAATCGGGCGTTTGATGCGTGTCGTATATGAACCCAGACGCCATCTGTTGCAGCTTGCCCGTTACCACGCCAGCGTTTAAAGCGACAATGTTTGCGGTGTCGTACTCCAGCACAAACTCTTTTTTAAGTTTGTTGTAGTGATCCATCGGCATCTGACAGTCCACATGGACGATGTGCAGCGGCGGTAGCTTGTCGCTGTACTCCCCAGGTTCAAGGACGTAGGTGGCCGGTTTGATACGCTCCATAACGTGTTCCAGACTGCCCACGCGCGGCGTCCATTGGCCAAACTCAGGGTTTATGGCGATGAAGTATTGCTGCAAGAACGCGCCTTTAGAGCGCCCTAGCAGCGTTTGGTCGATGATCTTGCACTGCCCGTACACATCTTCTAACCCGTTACTGGTAAACGATCCGGTCAAGCCCCACCGGATTTCGATGTGGTGGATCAGCTTGGCGAGCGCCTTGAACCGCGCGCCATACGGGTTCTTGAGCCGCGTCAGTTCATCAAAAATAATGCAGTCAAAGTCCAAATGCGGCATTGACTGGATGTTGTCGTAGTTGGTCACCACCACCTGCGCGCCGGACTCAAACGCTTTTTGGCGCTGTTTGGGTGTGCCGACCGCGACCGCGACGGTCAACTCCGGCGCCCACTTCGCGGCCTCGGTCGCCCATACGCTTTCGGCTACCCGTTTGGGCGCAAGCACTAAGGCGTTGCGTTTAATCTTCAGCAGCGCCGACAACGCGGTCAGCGTGATTGCCGTCTTGCCAGCCCCCACGGGCGCTAAGATCATCGCTCGATCCTGGCCGTAGAGGAAGTCGGCGGCTACTTCTTGGTAAGGTCTAAGGACCATTGTGCTACCCCTTCTAGATTCCAGATTACTGTGTAGTTTTGGTTGAGTTGGCGCATGGTTGCGCCGAAGTGTTCCTGTAATTTGCTGAGTTTGCCCCCCTTGGTTTTGAGTTCCACGAACCACGTCGACCCGTCCGGCAGACACGCCACACGGTCAGCCACGCCCCGAACGCCGGGGCTTGTGAACTTGTACGTCTTGCCGCCCATCGTCTCGACGGCCCAGACGAAGTGGCGCTCGATCTCGCTTTCTTTCATGCCGCCATCATATCTTGCGAAAAAGTTGTTGACAAGCAGATTGTGATCGGGCACAGTGATGTCTCCAACCACTTCACTAAACGGGAATCCAAAGTGAAAATCATCCTAGAACGCGAAGAGATCAAGAACATCCTCATCACCTACCTTGAGAGCTTGTTGCCTAACGCCGAGTTCAACAAAGTAGAGTTCGATTGCAGCGGGTATTCCACGCTGTACAAGGTCACTATCAGCCATGAAAAGGATGCAGAATGAACCTTATCCACATCATGAAAGACGACAACGGCGACTTTGAGCCGTTGGACCTGACCCCCGTGTTTTACAAGGGCAACATAATGTGTGTGCCGCATTGGCGTATCAAAAACACTTGGGTCTTCCCTGGCGGCAAGACCTACACCACGGCAGAGTTGCTGGCCCTTGGCGCTAAAGTGTCCGTGTCGCTGCTCTGGCCGCGCGGGTGGGTTACAAAGATGCTCGGGCGTCACAACCCTGCGATGCTGTCGCAGGAGTCACTAACGAACCTAATCAAGGGAAAAGCAAATGCACTCTAATATCGTAGGTGGTAGTACCGCCAAGCGCGTCGTCAACTGCCCAGGCTCGGTCGCGCTGGTGCAGAAAATGCCTCCCAAATTGGGAAGCGACGCCGCCGATCAAGGCACGTTATGCCACAGTGCAATGGCGATGCTATTAGAAGATTCTAGTTTAGAGATCAAGAGCGTGCTCGGCATGGTCGAGAACGACCAGACTATGACCGAGGATCTGATCGACGAGAAGATCGTCCCGGCGATGGCGGCGTTGAACGAAATCGACCCAGACGGCAACATGGAGTACAAGGTCGAGTCGCACGTCAACTTTGGCAAACTACTTCCCGGCGTGTTTGGGTCTGCTGACCTGATTGGCCGGATCGACGACCGCGCCGTTGTGCTCGACTGGAAATTCGGGCGCGGTGAAGTAGACGTCGAAGAGAACGAACAGTTGCTGTTCTACGCCGCTGCTGCGATGCGGACCAAGGGTCTGGAATGGGCGTTTGAGGGTGTAGAAACGGTCGAGATGGTCATCGTCCAACCACCAGCGGTCAAGCGGTGGACGACCACGGTCGCGCGCGTTAAGCAGTTTGAGCGTGATCTAGTACACGCCGTCACAGCGTCACAAAACGCCTCCGCACCGCTTAAGGTTGGCGACCATTGCCGCTACTGCCCTGCCAAGCCAATTTGCCCACAGATGACCGGCGCGGCAGAGCGCGCGCTAAAGGTGCAAATCAAAGACCTAGACCCCGCTAAGATCGGCGAGTATTTGGCGACTGCTGATCTGGTCGAGAAGTGGATCGCTGACCTGCGCGATCTGGCGCATCAGATTCTTGAGTCTGGCGAGCCGGTTCAGGGTTACAAACTGGTCCCTAAACGCGCGTTGCGTCAGTGGGTTGACGAAGACAAGGCTTACGCTGCGCTGACTAAGCTAGGCGTTGACCGTGAAGAATTGGTGGAGACAGCCCTGCTGTCGCCCGCCAAGGTTGAGAAGATCCTGAAAAGGAGTAAACTCAGCCTCCCCGATGACATCGTAGTTGCGGTGTCGTCGGGAACCACAATTGCCCCGGAGAGTGATCCCCGGTCAGCGGTTGTGTTCCTCCCCGAGCAGATGAAAACTGCTCTTCTTAAACTAGGATGAAATGATGTCAAATTTAGTAGCCTTCAATAAAGCTGGCTTGCCAGCACTTGCCGCAATCGCAACGGCCATCAAGACCGTTGCCGCCCCGGCGGCTTCCGCTGGTTCGGTCATCCTGAAAATGGACAAGACCGGCCATTGGGTGTTCGGCGCGGATCAGACTGAAGTTGAGCCTGATTCGAAGTGGGCCGTAAACCCCTTCAGTTTCGTACATGGTTGGATCGCCTGGGGCGACGGCGTAGTGCTTGGCGAGAAGATGGTTGCGTTGACCGACCCGTTGCCCGATACCGATGACGCGCCGCCTAACTCCGCAAGGGGTTGGGAGAAGCAAGTCGGGTTTAGCTTGAAGTGTTTGACGGGCGAAGACAAGGGCCTAGAGGCGCGTTATTCGACGACTTCGGTCGGCGGTAAGCGTTCCTACGAAGCCTTGGCAAGCGCGTTTGCAAACCAAGTGTCTGTAGATGAGTCGAAGCCGGTGCCAGTGGTGTTGCTCAAGAAAGAGCACTATCAGCACAAAAGCTATGGTCGCATTTACACGCCGATCTTTGAGATCGTCGAGTTTATGTCGATGGACGGACCTGAAGAGGAAGAGGAAGCCCCCGCGCCGACGCGCCGTCGTCGCGCAGGGTAAGTGATCCTGTGGGTTGACTTCGAAACCCGTAGCACCTGCGACCTTCGGGTCGCGGGTGTCTATAACTACGCGCAGGACTTGGAAACCGAAGTCATCTGTATGTCCTACGCTTTCGACGACGGGCCTGTTAAAACTTGGACGCCAGATTTAACATTTCCCGTCGATGTGTTAAACCACAAAGGTCAGATCCGCGCGCATAACGCCGCGTTTGAGCGTCTGATCTTCTGGTACGTGCTTCAGATCAACTTCGATCTTAAGCAGTTCTATTGCACCGCAACACAAGCCCGCGCTAACTGCGCGCCGGGGTCGCTTGAGGACGTCGGTCGCTTTGCGGGCGCTGACATGAAGAAAGACCGCCGGGGCGATTACCTTGTGCGGCAATGCTGCGTGCCGCCGTATAACGACAAGCTCATCCCAGAACTCATAGAGTACTGCGAGCAGGATGTGCGCGCTATGCGCGCCGTGAGTCTCGCTCTGCGTGAACTGTCGGATGAGGAGTTGCTCGACTATCACGTCAACGAGCGCATAAACGACCGAGGCGTGAAGGTGGACGTTGCGCTATGCAAGGCCGCTATCCGCTACGCTGACGCCGAACTAGCTGAGATACAAGCGATTGTGACCGAGATCACGGGCGGTCTAGCCGTGCGCTCGCCACGTATGCGCGAGTGGGTGCTGGCGCGCGTTTCGGATGAGCAGAAGAAGCTCATGTGGGTCGGTGAGAAGTACAGCATCGACAAGGCCGTTCGCGCTAATCTATTAGCGTGTGATGATTTAGACCCAGATGTGCGCGAGGTGGTGCAATGCGCGGACGATCTATGGGCGTCCTCGATTGCAAAGTTTAAACGTCTACAGGAGTTGGCTGATGTTGAAGATGACCGAGTACGAGGCGCATTTGTTTTTGCTGGCGGATCTGCGACGGGGCGAGCCTCTTCTTACGGAGCACAGGTCCACAATTTCACCCGCAAGACCGCCAAAGATCCGGCTGGAGTCCGTGACGATATGGTCGCCGGTCGAGCAATTGTCCCTCTTCACGGACGAAGAGTTACAGATGTGCTCAAGGGGATGCTTAGACCCGCGCTCGTTGGTAATTTCGTAGTCGCCGACTGGTCGGCTATCGAGGCGCGCGTCAACCCGTGGCTGTCGGGCATGGGCGAGGAGAAGCTCAAGCAGTTCGACCAAGACATCTATAAGATCAACGCCGCTGCGACCTTCGGATGCTCGGTCGATCAGGTGACCGACGATCAGCGTCAGATCGGCAAGGTTCAGGAACTTAGTTGCGGCTATGCGGGCGGCGTAGGCGCGTTTGCTGCGATGGGTCGGGCCTATGGTATTCATCTGCCAGAGGCCGATGCCAAGCGCATGGTAGACGCTTGGCGACGGTCTAATCAGTGGGCCGTGCGGTTCTGGTCGGAGTTGGAGCGGGCTTACACGTCGGCCATGCACACGCCTAACGCCGAGTTCAGCGCGGGGCGTGTGACTTATTTATTTGATCGGCAGCATCTCTGGTACATTCTTCCTTCGGGCCGCGTTCTGTGTTACCCGTTCGCCAAACTGGAAGAAGATGGCATTTCATACTGTAAAGCCGCTTGGAAGCCCGCCGCTGACGCTAAAGAGTGGCCGCGCGCTAGATTATGGAAGGGATTGGCTTGCGAGAACATCACGCAAGCAGTCGCCAATGATGTGCTGCGCTACGCGCTACGTCAGTTAGATAACGTAGTGCTCCACGTACACGACGAGATCGTCCTTGAGGACGGAGACCCGGACCTATTGCGCCGCGTCATGTGTACGTCGCCGCCGTGGGCGGCAGGACTGCCCCTAAAGGCAGAAGTTAAGCAAATGACCCGTTACGGTAAGTAACTAAATAAATTTTGAGTTAAAAAAAGCCCGCCGGGAAGGGCGGGCTTCAACAGGAGAAAAGCACATGGAACTGGTGGATCATATCATAGCCCTCGCGCCTGAGGGTGAAGTAGTTTTATTCACTAAACAAGTCGAGCGCGAGGGCGGGTACGCTTACCCTGCGTTTCGTAAGCCGCGCGGTGAGGGCGCTTGGTACGTCAACATCGGCTCGTTCATCGAGTCGCGCTTTGACGGCCAGCGGGTCAGCGCGGGTGCTGCGTTCTGTGAGAACGTGTGGTGCTTGGTTCTAGATGACGTCGGTACGAAGTCGAAAACGCCTACGATTCGCCCGACGTGGATCATTGAAACGTCGAAGGACAACTTTCAGTGGTGTTACGTATTCCGGCTAGACGATCAGCCCCACAAATCCGTCTATAGCGCGGCGATCAAGGCCATAGCAGCGGCGGGTTATACGGACCCCGGCGCTATCAATCCGGTCCGCAATATACGCATTCCCGGCTCGATCAATCTAAAGCCCGGGCGCGACCGTTTCGCCGCGCGCTTGGTTGAGTTCAACCCGTCGCGCGAGTTTAGTCTTGAAGAGATCTGCGGCGCTCTGTCGGTCGTCCCCGGCGCGGTCGAGACCACAACATTCCGTCCGGGTGTCCTAAAGGATGACGGGTCGGATGACGTTCTAGCGTGGCTTGTCGAGCGTAAGGAAGTCACACAAAAAGGCAATTCTGCGGGCTGGTGGGGCGTGATCTGCCCTAACAGCGCGGAACACTCAGACGGCAACCCAGAGGGCCGCTATATGCCCGCTTCGCGGGCGTATTGTTGTCTGCACTCGCATTGCACCGAGTGGGACTCCGCGCGGTTTCTAGCTTGGGTCGAGCAGGAGGGTGGGCCTAAACGGACCTATGGCCTACGTGACGAGCTTTTAGCGTCAGTCGTGAACGGCGCGTTGTCTAAGCTAACGCCTACGGAGATGTTTACAGATGACGCTAAAGCCGTGATCGCCCAGGTTGAGGCGCGTGAGCGGGCGCGGGTCGAGCGGTCGGATTGGTTCAAACGCTTCGCCTATGTGCAGTCGGACGACGCCTACTTCGACCTAGTTGACCGTGTGCTTATATCGCGTCGGGCGTTCGACGCGACCTATCGCGGGATCATGTGTCATTCGATGCACAATAACGGCGGCAAGGCCCGCATCATTAACCCGTCCCTATGGTTCGATGAGAACCGAACGGCCGCTGGCGGCCACATCCTGGCGGGCTTGACCTATGCGGCCGGTGAGTCGGTTCTAGCCGTGCGGGACAATCTACCCTATGCGAACCGTTGGGTCGACGCGCGGCCGACGCCTATGGCGGGGCCTATACAGGCATGGATCGACCATTGCCGCAAGCTCGTCCCAGTACAGTCGGAGCTAGACCATGTCTGGGACGTTATGGCCTATAAAGTGCAGAACCCGCGTGTGAAGATCAACCATGCAATCCTTCATGCGTCGGATGAGGGATCGGGTAAGGATACGATGTATGACCCGTTCATCTGGGCCGTCTGCGGGGACAATAAGCATAATTTAGGGTTAGTCGACAATGAATCGCTCACGTCCCAATGGGGCTATCAACTAGAGTCGGAGATTCTAGTTATCAACGAGCTAAAAGAGGCCCTCGCGGCTGATAGGCGCGTCTTGGCCAATAAACTCAAGCCTATCATCGCGGCCCCGCCTGAGGTTCTAGCCGTGAACAGGAAAGGATTGCATCCATATATGATGGCAAACCGGGGTTTCGTGCTCGCATTTTCTAACGACCTATTGCCTATTAGCATCAGCGCCCAGGATCGCCGTTGGTTCTGTATTTGGTCGCACGTGGGCCGCATGAGCGATTCTGACGGGGCCGCGATATGGCAATGGCTGAGAACGGGCGGGCGGGCGGCCGTAGCGGCTTGGTTGCACGCGCGCGACGTCTCGCGCTTCAATCCTGGGGCCGCTCCGCCTATGACGGAATTTAAACAAACTATGACTGAGAATTCGTTATCGGGCGCGGAGAGTTATATCCTTGAATTGATGAAGCATCGAAAGGGTGTTTTCACGCGTGGCGTAATCGCGGCCCCGTTACAGGCCGTTTTGGACGATCTAGCGCGTAGCGCGCCCGCTGGCTTGAAACTGTATCAGCAAGCGTTATTGCAAGCGATCAAGGAAGCCGGGTGGATCGACTGTGGGCGCGTCGCTGCGCGCGGGTTAGAATCGAAGCGACACGTGTATTGCGCGCCCGATCTAGCGGCCGTGGGCGCGTCCACGCTGCGTCGGATGGTAGAGCCGGACTATCAACCGAACCCGCAATGAGAAACGGCCCTTTCGGGCCGCTCTCATAAGTCTAAGATGATCACTAGGATCGCGGCCAAAACGGCCGCGATGACTAGCGACACAATGCGCCGATTAGAGCTTCAAACAGTATGATTGTGGTAACGACAATCCAACCAATAAGCGCGCCTGTTGCGAGGGTTTCGAGTTTCATTGTGCGCTCCGCTTTTTTGGCAAGCATACGAACACGGTCGACCCATCGGGTAAGTCGCCTGACGCTAATTCAAAATCCCAGCCGAGCTTGTCAAGTAACGCGCGCGCAGCCTTTTCGTGGCGCTCATATAGATTTAGTTCGTGCGGGAAAGGGATTGTGACGTTACCAGCGCTGGCGCTTGCCTTGATACGCGCGCCCTTAATATTGGTTGGTCCGATATATTTAGTGACGATTGCTTGCATGATGTTTTCCTCAGAATGTTTCGAGTGTCCAGGCGGGCGCAACGTAGGCGGTCAACCCTTCCGGATCACGATAGGGCATCAGGCATCCAAAAAAGTCAGGTTCCTGGAGCGTAACGGCCGCGCATGACGTCCCGTTATGCCAGATTTTAGGGGCCCATGTTTTCCCGAATAACTTGTTAGCGGCCGCAAACTTTGCCAATACGGCCGGGTTTATCTGAGCGGGTTCTCCTGAGCATTTTTGCGGGATAACGCGCGGAATATCGGGAAACTTGCCGTCGACGGCCGCCCATCCAATTGTCATGCCACCCACTACGCTAATCGTACCCTTCAACCCGTCGTCAGTTTCGATGACGGCCGCGTCGAGTTTATTCTTGGCCGGTTTGAGCATTTTGATGACGTCGAACGGTAGCAGAATCGTTACCTTGTCGCTGACTTCGTTTTCCGCGCGCAGTGTGCGGTGAATGCCCAAGCAATGCCCGTCAGTCGCGGTTAAGATTGTGCGGTTTTGATCCGCTTCGACCCGAACCGTGTTCAGATAATAGCGAATATCTTGATCAGCGCTGAATTGTGAAATTGCGCGCAGCGCTGAAAGTTTGACGTTGATTTTCATTTAGTGTAGTCCAGGTTACCGGGTCAAAACGCCCGCCAATGCGCGCAGTGTGACGCGCGCATGAGCTGGAATTTTAGGCCGCTACAGTTTCACGTTCGCGCCGTGAATCCTCATAGAGTCGACACAATTTTGCAATTTCGTCGACGTCAGCGTGTACGTTGTCGCTGTACCCGTCGCAACATTCGCTCCACACTCCGTCGACGTCATCGTGCATCAGCTGGACGCAAGCGTGGAGCTTCCACGCTTTCCCGACGCCAGCTAACGAGTGGAGCATTTTTCGATAGGCCGCATGAGCGGGATACTTGGCAAGAAAATCGCGTTGATGCTCGACCGCTTTTTGATAAACGTCGACAATATCAGCGCCCGGTTTAACTTTACCGGCCATCTTCCATCCGAACCCGTGGTTTTTCATAACCGTCCCATCCGAACGATAGGATTTTACGTAATCAACGTAAACCAAGCGCCCAATTTCGGTTCCGTGTTTCGAGAGTGTTGCCATTGTATGTTCTCCTGAGTTGTTAGCGTCGCGGTTTGCGTCGCCATGTGTGTACTTTACGCGCGCGATCTTGCCTTGTCAACAACTTTTTGACTAGGGGAAACCCTAAGTTGAGAGTGTGGACACAATGTTAGCGTTTTGTTGGCGTTTTTTGGCGTGCGAGTGTCCACACTTTTTGGCTTAACCACGCGGGTTTGCGGCCTGTACCCGGATGTTAACTAGTCTACTTTTGAAAAAATTTGAGTTTATATATATATGGGAATTTGGCGGGCGACGGCCACGAAAATCCGCGCGCATTTTCCCAGCGCAATTTTTTACCCGGTCAAAAACCGCTCACATGTGGGTACACGCTCACACACTAAAAAATAGAACGATTTTTGTAGGCCGCTCACATGCGGGTACATACCACTCCACTTTATAACGGTTTTTTAAGACGCTCACATGTGGGTACAAGTGGGTACACATCGGGGGCGCACATCGGGTGCACATCGGGGGCGCACGGCCGCATCGACCCGTGTGGACACGGCAAACAGGCGGGTACACAAGGGGGGCCGGGTAGGGCCGACGGCCGACCGGTCACGTAAACGCACCCCCCGCAAACATTTTTTAAAATTTTTTTTGTTACACTTCAGCCATGTTCAAATCTTTGCCACTAACTGTCAGAAATGTTCAGGCAACAGAGGCGCGTCTTCAGTCAATCTATGACGCGGCGAAGTTAGGTCTGAAAGGTGACTCGCTGGCGCTGGCTGCTGGTATGCTGCCCGCTGAGTATCGGCAACTGTGTCAGCTAGATCCGTTAGCGGAAATGGCAGAACAAAAAGGCCGCGCTGACAATGAAAAAGAGATCTCGCAAGTTCTCAATAACGCGGCGTTAAATGGCGACGCTAAAGCCGCGTTAGAGATCTTGCGTCACCGGCACGAGTGGACGGCCAAGCAGGAAGTCAGCGTTGATGTGTATCAGCGGATCAGCATCACACAGGCGCTAGAAGCCGCGCAAACCAGAGTGCTAGAGAATGCAAAAAACGATCTATACATCAGCCGAAGAGCAGACGTTGATGACG
>Ga0304730_1000419_pt1 | contig 37377 bp, 29 predicted proteins | sample M_130628_MF_Meta_FD_190474 | JGI IMG/M metagenome (GOLD analysis project Ga0304730, IMG submission 190474) | Freshwater microbial communities from Lake Montjoie, Canada to study carbon cycling - M_130628_MF_MetaG (v2) (version 2) | ecosystem: Environmental > Aquatic > Freshwater > Lake | place...
TGTCGTTGGGATTGAAACTGAAATTCGACTGGCACGCGCCGTCAACTTCTATCACTATGACAAAGGCTGGCATCCAACAGCAACACTCGGTGTCTTTGGTGCTGCCGCTGCTGCGGGACATTTGCTCAAGCTTGATGCCAAAAAACAGGCGATCGCACTAGCCATTGCAGCCTCGTTCGCCTCAGGGATCAAAGCTAATTTCGGCACCATGGTCAAGCCACTCCACGTGGGTCAGTGCGCGCGTAACGGTTTGCTCGCCGCCCTCATGGCCGACTCAGGCTACGATGCCAACCCCGAAGCGCTTGAGCACCATCAAGGCTTTTTCAATGCATACAACGGTAAAGGCAATTACGATGCGAGCCTGATTTTTGAAAACTGGGCGAATCCCCTAGAGGTCTTAAGCCCGAGCATGGGGCTCAAACAGTTTGCCTGTTGCGGTAGTACGCACCCAGCGGTCACGATGGCACTTCAACTACGCCAGCAAGAAACCTTCAGCCCACAAGACATTGAAAAGGTCGACATCCTGCCGCACCGCCGTCGCCTACCGCATACCAACAACCCGGATCCCCAGACACCGCTTGCCGCCAAGTTCTCGGTGCAATATGCAGTCGCTCGTGCACTCGTCGATGGCGCCGTGCGTCTTGACGACTTTGAAGGCGAGGCGCACTTTGATAGCAAGGTACGTGCAATCATGGCCAAAACCACCGCCGCGCCTCACCCCGATATGCCCGACGACTCACCCGATCAATTTGGTGCCGAGGTGATTGTTGCGTTGAAAGACGGGCGCACCGTGTCACGCCGCATTAATAGCTTGGTTGGACGTGGCGGCGACTACCCCTTAACAAGTGAGGAGTTATGGGAAAAATTCAACGACTGCGCCAAACGTGTACTGCCCGCGACTGATATCCCTGCCCTGTTTGCCAAGCTCGAGAAGCTTGAACATATTAGAAATATTCGCGAACTCACCCCCTTCTTAGCCAAGTTTTCAAAAGCAGCCTAAGCACCAAGGCGACTCAAAAAAACCACTCTCTCTGTCCGGTATATAGTTTTTGCCTAAGCCATCCAGTACTCAAGGAAACCTCATGAACAGACGTGCTTTTGTCCGGTCGGCCGCGCTGGGTGGTCTCGCGACCATTGGGTTTCCTTTGTTCGCGCAACAGGATAAATTTCCAAGTAAAACAATCAAGTTTGTTGTGCCTTTCGCGGCCGGTGGTGGCGGTGATGCGATCGCCAGAATCGCGGGGCAAAAACTATCCGAGCGACTCAACAATCCAGTCGTCGTTGAAAACCGTACGGGTGCGGGCGGTAATGTGGGGTCGGCGTATGTCATGAAGTCAGTGCCTGATGGCTACACGCTACTGAATATGTCTACCAGTTACTGCATACAAGCGGCGATGGCGCCCCTGCCCTTTGATCCCATTCTGGATATGCAACCCATCATCACGCTTGCGCAAACGCCAATGGTGCTGCTGGTGCATAACGATTCGCCTTTTCGCAATGCAACGGATCTGATTGCCGCCGCGAAAAAGAACCCCGATCGGTACACCCATGGCTCGGCCGGAGTGGGTTCAATTGCCCATTTATCCATGGAAGAGTTCGCCTATCTTGCAGAAATAAGATTGGTGCATGTTCCGTATAAAGGCTCGTCATTGGCCATGAATGACTTGCTTGGGGGCAACGTCGATCTTCTGCTAAGCACCTCAACCTTCACTGCCCCTTACGTCAAGTCAAAACGCTGCAGAGCGCTAGGTGTCGCTGGGCAATCTCGTTTATCTATTTTGCCTGACGTCCCGACCTTCGAAGAACAGGGCGTTAAAGATTTCAATGTTGTCGACAGTAAATCTATGGGCGGCCCTCGAGGGATTCCGCGCGAAATCGTTGCTTTACTGAACACTGAACTGAATCACGTTTTAAAAGATCGCGCCGTGTACACTCGGCTCGAAGACGAAGGCACGATCGCCGTCGGCGGCTCGCCCGAGCACATGCTTCAACTGGTTCGCAAAGATATTGCACGCTGGAAAAAAGTGATCGAGCTGCAAAAAATTACCCCTCAATAATTAAAAGCCTCATGACGCACAAAAATCCCGAATACTTCCCACTGGGCCACAGCGGCCTCTACGTGCCGCGCCTTTGGCTGGGCACCATGATGTTCGGTGATCAAACCGACGAAACCGTTGCCAGAGAAATCATTGCAACCACCCGCGCTGCCGGCTACAACGCGATCGACTCGGCTGACAGCTATGCTGGCGGCGACTCTGAGCGCATGGTTGGGCGTTTGATCGCACAAGACCGTGCCCGTTGGATAGTGGCGACTAAAGTCGCTAACCCCATGAGTAAAGAGCCTAACGACCGAGGCACCTCAAGACGTTGGCTCATGACCGAGATCGACAACAGCCTCAAACGGCTTGCAACCGATTGGATCGATGTTTACTACATGCACCGTGATGACGAAGTCACCCCGATGGAAGAGACCCTCTCGACTTTTGCCCGACTCATTGAGCTTGGAAAAATTCGCTATTACGGTGTGTCTAACTTTCGCTCATGGCGCATTGCCAAGATGGTTGAAATGGCTCGAAAAATGGGGATCCCGCCACCAATTGTGTGTCAGCCCCCTTACAGCGCAGTCACGCGGATGATTGAAACCGAAGTGCTACCCTGCTGCGATCATTACGGCGTGGGCGTCGTCGCCTACAGCCCACTGGCGCGTGGCGTGTTAACGGGCAAGTATCAGCCCAACGTCGCACCAGAGGCCTCGAGTCGCGCGGGGCGCGGCGACCGCCGTTTGCATCAAACCGAGTTTCGTAACGAATCTTTTGAGGTGGCCAGCGCCTTAAAAGATCATGCTCTGCGTCGCGGCTTGAGCCCGACTCAGTTTGCCATCGCTTGGGCCTTGAACAACAAACTCATCAACGGTGTCATTGGCGGGCCACGAACGCTCGAACAGTGGCAAGACTATATTGCTGCAATGTCTGTCTCGTTGAACGCCGAAGACGAGGCGGTGGTCGACGGACTTGTCGCGCCTGGTTACGCTTCCACACACGGATTCACCGATCCGCAATACCCCATTGTTGGCCGCCGAGCGCGTCAATCCTAAACTTTGCTAAGTTCTAGATCGCTCTCTTTGCCCGTTTAAGCAAAGAGAGCCTAGACGGTTTCATTGCTCAAATACTGCACGACGCACAGAACCGAAGAGGCTTCGCTGCCACAAATTCGGTGGTCGAGGGGGCGACGAACAGACCTCCTCTGATCGGCGATAATAGACACCTCGCCATTACCAGTGAACTCTTCCGTCTCATGAACAAACGCGATATGGTCATCAAGAGCGTCGTCTATCTTCGCGGACCAAATATCTGGACGTATTACTCAGCCCTCGAGGCAGTCGTCGACATCGGAGACCTAGAGGATTGCCCCTCTAATCTTGTACCGGGTCTCTACGAGAGGCTAGTCGCCTGGCTGCCCAGTCTGATCGAACATCGCTGTAGCCCAGGCGTGCGCGGTGGCTTTTTGCAACGCCTGCAAACCGGCACCTGGCCCTGCCACATTCTTGAACACGTGACACTCGCCCTGCAGGATCTCGCTGGCGTGCCGGGTCATGGTTTTGGGCGAGCCCGCGAAACCGAGACACGCGGTGTCTACAAAGTCGTCGTCAGTGGTTGGCAAGAAGAGGTTACCCGCGCTGCGCTCTACGCCGGTCGAGATCTGGTCATGGCCGCGATTGAAGATCAACCCTATGACCTTGAGGCTGCGCTTGAGCACATCAAAGAACTCTCGCAAGATTTATGTCTAGGCCCAAGCACTGCCTCGATGGTGTTAGCGGCTGAAGATCGTGATATTCCAGCTGTGCGTTTAAACAATGGCAACCTGATTCAGTTTGGTTATGGCAACCAACAACGTCGTATCTGGACTGCAGAAACTGACCAGACCAGCGCTATCGCCGAAACGATCTCGCGTGATAAAGACTTAACAAAGTCGCTTCTAGAATCCTGCGGTGTGCCGATCCCACAAGGCCGTGCTGTTCAAAATGCACAAGATGCCTGGGAAGCCGCCCAAGATCTGGGCTTGCCCGTCGTAGTCAAACCCGTCGACGGCAACCACGGACGCGGTGTGTTTATCAATCTCGAAACGCAGCAAGAGATCGAAGCAGCCTACGCCGTCGCGGTTGACGAGGGCTCTGGGGTGTTGGTTGAGCGTTTCATTCGTGGTAACGAACATCGCCTCTTGATTGTGAATGGCAAACTTGCCGCCGCGGCAAAAGGTCAAGCAGCGCTTGTGACTGGCGACGGCATCCACACGATCAACGACTTAATTGAGCTTCAAATCAACTCAGATCCTCGCCGTGGACGCGGCGAAGATCAACCCCTCAATCCCGTACGTATTGATTCGGCGGCACGCCTCGAGCTGAAACGCCAGGGCTTTGAAGCCGACAGCGTTGCGCCGCTCGGCTGCGAAGTCTTGATTCAGCGCAACGGCAACGTCGCCTTTGACTGCACCGATGACGTTCATCCCGAGGTCGCAGCGCTCGCGGCCGTCGCCGCCAAAGCCGTTGGGCTAGATGTCGCCGGTATTGATCTGGTCACCGAGGATATTTCTCGCCCCCTGTCAGAGACGAATGGTGCGATCGTCGAAGTCAACGCTGGGCCGGGGCTCTTAATGCATCTCAAGCCAGCCGAGGGCCTACCGCGTGAGGTGGGCAAGGCAATCGTTGATTACATGTTTCCGCCAGAAAACGATAAAACCTTTCCGTTGATCGGCGTCTCGGGCTCGAGTGGCACGACCCTAGTCACGCACCTGATGTTTCACTTGCTGCGACTCAATGGCGTGTGCACCGGCCTGTCGAACAGCGAGGGGCTGAAAGTCAATGATCGTGTACTCACCTCAGCAGCATCCTCAGCTTGGTCCAATACTCAGCGCTTGCTATTGAATTGCCAGATTCAAGCCGCAGTCGTCGAAACGAATGGCATGCAGATCCTGACTGAGGGGCTCGATTACATCAAATGCTTGGTAGGCATCGTCACCGATATCACTTTTCATGACGCCTTCAAAGGCCCAAGCGTGGCATACCACGCCTTCGCAACCGCAACCGATCTGATCAAAATCTATCGCTCACAAATTGACGTGGTTTGCGCCAGCGGCACGAGCGTGCTCAATGCCGATGATGTCAACGTCGCGGCCATCACTGAGTTCTGCAACAGTTCGTTAATCTTCTTTAGTCAGGATCCCGACTCGGCAGTGATTCAAGCACATCTCGCAGAAGACAAGTGGGCGGTGTTGCTCGAGTCGGGCCAGATCGTTTTGGCGCAAGGCAAGCTTCGTACGCCCTTGTGCAAAACCTCAGAGCTGCCAATTTTAGTCGGGCAGCATGCCGCCGCCCAAGACAATACCGTTGCCGTGCTGGCTTCAGTTGCTGCGGCGTGGGCCTTAAACTTGCCTTTAGAGCTGATCCGCAGCGGCCTACGCTCGTACTAACACAGCCCCCCAAGATCTCACCAAAAGGCCAAGCCCTAGACCCATCTGCTGACATGGTTTTAGGGCCGACTTGGCGCTCAGTCATTACCCCCCGCCTCACTCGTAAATAGAGCAGGCTTTTGGCTCAATTCCGGTAAACTAACCGATTGCTGGGTTAACCGTGACGTCACCCCGCCTGATCTCGCTAAAGTCTGTCACCCATCTTTTTTACGCAAGGCCTCTCGAGCATGACTGCACGCACCCAAATCCATCGCCTTCAAGTTGCAACCTCGCTCTACCGTTTTATTGAAGACAGCGTGCTGCCAGGCAGCGGCGTCAGCAGCACAGTCTTCTGGCAAGGCTTCGATGCCGTCGTGCATGACTTATCACCAAAAAACCTTGCCTTGCTCGCCGAGCGCGATCGCATTCAAACAGCAATGGATCAATGGCATCGCGCCCACCCTGGCCCTATCCAAGACATGGCGGCGTATCGCGCCCACCTCACTTCGATCGGCTACCTCGCACCGACGCCCGGGCCTGTCACTATCACGACGACCAATGTGGATGCCGAGTTGGCGCTTCAAGCTGGGTCACAACTGGTTGTCCCAGTGCTCAATGCCCGTTATGCCTTGAACGCAGCCAACGCCCGCTGGGGGTCGTTATACGACGCGCTGTATGGCACTGATGCGCTGCCTGAAACCGACGGTGCCACCAAAGCAGGGCCCAATGGCTCTGGCTACAACCCTGTGCGCGGTGCCCGAGTCATCGCGTTTGGTCGTCAGTTTCTTGATCAAGCCGCACCCCTGGCTAACGGCTCGCATGCCGACGTACAACGTTACAGCGTGCAGGCGGGCAAGTTAGTGGCTTCGCTCAAAAACGGCACAACAACGGGCCTGGCTGAGCAGAATAAATTTGTCGGCTTCCAAGGCGCTGAGGCAACACCTTCAGCGATCTTGTTAGTCAACAACGGGCTACATATTGATATCCAGATCGACAATTCAAAGGGTATTGGCAAAGACGACCAAGCTGGCGTCAACGACATTGTGATTGAATCGGCACTGTCGACGATTCTCGATCTCGAAGACTCTGTAGCAGTGGTCGATGCAGACGATAAAGTCTTGGCCTACAGCAACTGGCTTGGAATTTTGAAAGGCACGCTGGTTGAAAGCGTGACCAAAAACGGAAACACCTTTAACCGAACATTGAATGCCGACAGAAAATACCAAGCGGGTGTCGGTGCCACACAGGCTAAAGATGGCGTCGTGACGTTGCACGGTCGTTCGCTTTTGTTTTTACGCAACGTCGGTCATCTGATGACCAACCCAGCCATTCTTGATGGCCAAGGCAACGAGATTTTTGAAGGCATCCTGGATGCGGTCGTGACCGTAACGATTGCACTGCACGATCTCAAACGCACCAAAGAACACTTGTACGGCAACTCGCGCACGGGTTCGGTGTATATCGTTAAACCAAAAATGCACGGCCCCGCTGAAGTTGCTTTCGCAAGCGAACTCTTTGGCCGTATTGAGGGGTTCTTGGGCTTGCCCGCAAATACTGTCAAGCTCGGCATCATGGATGAAGAGCGTCGTACCAGCGCCAACTTGAAAGCCTGCATCAACGAGGCGCGTGCCAGAGTCGCCTTCATCAACACCGGCTTTTTAGATCGCACCGGCGATGAAATGCACACGGCCATGCAAGCAGGGCCAATGCTTCGCAAAGGCGATATGAAATCTAGCGCCTGGCTGTCAGCCTACGAGCGCAGCAATGTGCTCACGGGTTTAGCCTGCGGGTTGCGCGGCCGCGCTCAGATCGGCAAAGGGATGTGGGCGATGCCCGACCTGATGGCCGCTATGCTCGAACAAAAAATTGGTCACCCAAAGGCTGGTGCGAACACTGCTTGGGTACCGTCTCCCACGGCAGCCACCTTGCACGCGTTGCATTACCATCAAGTCAAGGTCGCCGAGATTCAACTTGGCCTTGAAAAAACCGCAAACGATGCCGAAATCGATCGCTTGCTCAACGAAATTTTACTAGTGCCAGTCGCCACTGACCCCAAGTGGTCGGCCAGCGATATTCAACAAGAACTCGACAATAACGCCCAAGGGATTTTGGGCTACGTTGTGCGTTGGGTCGATCAAGGCGTGGGCTGCTCAAAAGTGCCTGACATTCACAACGTCGGTCTGATGGAAGATCGCGCCACCTTAAGAATTTCAAGCCAGCACATCGCTAACTGGCTCTTGCATGGGATCACTAACGAGGCTCAGGTCACCGAAACCCTGCAACGCATGGCGAAAGTGGTAGATCAACAAAACGCGAATGATCCTCTGTATACGCCAATGTCGCCAAACTTTGAAGCCTCGTCGGCTTATCGCGCGGCGCGTGATTTAGTCTTTAAAGGACTCGTACAGCCAAGTGGCTATACCGAGCCGTTGTTGCACGCCTGGCGTCTCAAGGTAAAAGCCAGTTAAGGCGCCCACGCCATCAGCCCTCAATCAGGAAAAATAATGAACGCACCCGTCCCCATGCTCGACACCGCAGAAATGCTTTCAAATGTAAGCCAAGCTTGGGACGACGATCTCGTCAAACAGCTCAGCGACTATATCGAGATTCCGGCCAAATCCCCGGTGTTTGATCCAGATTGGGCGAAAGCCGGTTACCTTGAAACCGTGCTGCAGCGCGCTGCGACCTGGGTTGAACAACAAAAAGTTGCAGGGCTCAAAGCTGAAATTATTCGCCTACCTGGCCGCACACCCATTATGTTTTTTGAGGTGGCTGCTACACGACCACACACATCAAGCAGCCAAACGGTGCTGATGTATGGCCACCTGGATAAGCAACCCGAGTTTGATGGCTGGCGTGCTGGTTTAGGCCCTTGGACACCAAAATATATCGACGGCAAACTCTACGGACGTGGTAGTGCTGACGACGGCTATGCAACCTACGCTGCGATTACCGCGATCCAGGCGCTGAAAGCTCAAAAGGTCGAACATCCTCGTATCGTAGGCATTATCGAAACCTGTGAAGAAAGCGGCTCACCTGACTTGCTGCCCTATATCGAGGCCATCAAGCCTCGCTTGGGTGATGTCGGTTTGGTGATGTGCTTAGACAGTGGTGCAGGTAATTACGATCAGCTATGGTTAACGACGAGTTTGCGCGGCATGGCCACCGGCGTCTTAAAAGTTGAAATTTTGACTGAAGGTGTTCACTCTGGAGATGCCTCAGGCCTGGTGCCCTCAAGTTTTCGCATCATGCGTCATGTGCTGGATCGCCTTGAAGACAGCGCAACCGGTCGTCTACTTCCCCAAAGCTTTCATTGTGAAATCCCCACCGAACGGGTTGATCAGGCGCGTGAAACAGCAGCCATTCTGGGGGACGAAATATTCAAACGCTTTCCGTGGGCACATCACGATTGCGGCGGCTCAACCTTGGTGGCGATTCCCACTACCTTAGACCCTGTCGAAGCGCTGATGCGACGCACCTGGAAACCCACACTAAGCGTCACCGGCGCCGAAGGTTTCCCGTCCTTGCGAGACGCGGGCAACGTCTTGCGCCCGTACACGGCCTTCAAACTCGGCTTGCGCCTACCGCCGCTGATTGACGCCGCAGCAGCGGTTGCAGAGCTCAAAACCTTATTAGAAGACAACGCTCCGTATCAGGCCAAGGTCACCTTTGAGCCGCAGGGTGCCTCGACCGGATGGAACGCCCCCACAATCGCCCCTTGGTTTGAACAGGCGCTGAATCAAGCGAGCCTGGCACACTTTCAGGCACCCGTGGGTTACATTGGTCAAGGCGGTACGATCCCGTTGATGAGTCTTCTCAGTCAGGGCTTTCCGAAAGCGCAAATGATGGTGTGCGGCGTGCTCGGCCCAAAATCGAATGCGCACGGCCCAAATGAATTTTTACATGTACCTTATGCTAAAAAATTAACCGCTGCAGTTGGGCAGATCATGGCGCAGATGCCTTAGTCCGCGGTCATGCACCTCAATTCGAAATCAAAAATTTAGACTGCTAAGCAGTACTCTGAACAGAATCAACCTTTAAAACAAAAGCACTCGTTAAAAAAATCAGCGCTTAAAACAGAACCAGCCTTTAAGACAGTTTCACCAAAAACGATAAGAGACCTCAACATGACAACCCCTCAATCTTTAATCATCCGTAACGGTTTGATCGCAGACGGTACGGGCACAAAGCCCTACGTTGGCGATATCAAAATCGTCGATGGCATCATTCAACAAGTCGGTACTGTCACCGGCAGCGCCACCGAAGAAATTGATGCTAAGGGGCTGCTCGTAACGCCCGGCTTTGTTGATATTCATACTCACTACGATGGCCAAGTGACTTGGAGCAACAAAGTTGCATCCTCATCCCAACTAGGCGTGACCACGGTCGTGATGGGTAACTGTGGCATTGGTTTCGCACCTTGCAACCCCGAGCATCGGCAAGTCATGATGAAACTCATGGAAGGTGTTGAGGATATCCCTGGCGTGGTGCTTGACGAAGGCTTGCCCTGGAACTGGCGTACCTTTCCAGAGTATCTTGATGCGCTTGAGGCGCGTCAGTATGACGCCGATATAGCCACCCAGGTGGGTCACGCACCCCTGCGCATTCATGTGATGGGTGACCGAGGCGCTGCACGCGAAGTGGCCACCGAGGCAGACAGCCTTGAAATGGCCCGCCTAGCCGCCGAGGCCGTGCAAGCAGGCGCGTTAGGGTTCACCACTTCACGCACGATTTTGCATAAAAGCAGTGATGGTCATCACACGCCAACTTTAGGTGCAGCTGAAAGTGAGCTCACAACAATCGCAAAAGGCTTAGGCGCAATTGGTCAAGGTGTCTTGCAATTGGTATCTGACTTTGACGATACCGATAATGAGTTTGCGATGCTTCGACGTATCGTCGAAGCATCGGGGCGCCCTCTATCGTTAACACTGTTGCAACACGAGCATTTGCCACAACGCTGGCGCCGCGTGATGGAGCACATGCACGATGCGACCGATGCCGGCTTACAAATGAAAGCACAAGTTGGCGCACGCCCCGTCGCGTTGTTACTGAGTTTTTCACTGACAATTTGTCCGTTCTCGCAATTGCCGTCATACGACGCGCTAGCAAAGTTACCGCTGGCTGAAAAACTTGAGCGCCTCAAAGACCCTGCCCTACGCGCCAAAATCGTGGCCGAAGAGCACACCGAAGCAATGTTCAAGCGTCGCGTCGCAAACTTTGAAAATCTATATCCACTCGGTGACCCACCAGAGTACGAACCTAAGCCTGAAGACAGCATTGCGGGCTTAGCAAAGCGTGCCGGTGTGAACCCAACCGAATACGCCTACGATTATTTGCTGCAAAATGAGGGCAAAGCCATTTTGTATCGCCCCTTGTACAACTACGCCGAACAAAACCTTGATGTGCTGCGCGAAATGTTGCTTGATCGCGATACCGTGCCTGGCTTAAGCGATGGTGGCGCGCACTATGGCTTTATCTGCGACGCAAGCTTTCCAACCTATCTGCTGACACACTGGGCACGCGATCGCTCACGAGGTGAAAAGATCCCGCTCGAAACCTTGGTCAAATGGCAAACGCACGACACGGCTGCCACGGTCGGTTTGAATGATCGGGGTCTGCTGCGCCCAGGCTATAAGGGCGACGTTAATGTGATTGACTTTGATAACCTTAAACTGCATGCACCAAAAATCGTGCACGATCTGCCAGCCAACGGGCGCCGGTTAGGGCAAGTTGCCGAAGGCTATCGTGCCACGATCGTAGCCGGTGTGGTGACGTATCGCGATGGCGTCTCAACGGGTAACCTACCAGGCAAACTGATTCGCGGCGCGCAAGTTGCGCAGACTGTCGAACAAGTCGCACAGGCGATTGCCGCCTAAGCTCTGCCGTTCTGCACGCGCGACGGGCCGGCGGATGACGCCAACTCTGCGCGCAACATGCTCAGTCGCATGATGAAATTTTTTAACGACAACTAAACAAAAAATCGGAGACAAAAATGGCGATATACGAATTACGCACTTACACAGTCACAGTCGGAAAAATGAGTGAAGTGGTCGCGTTATACAAAGCAGAGGGATGGCCAGCACTCTCTAAGCATCCAGCAAAGTTGTGCGGTTACTTTACGGGCGACATTGGTGCACTCAATCAGTTAGTGCATCTCTGGAAATTCGATGATGAGGCCGACCGTCGTAAGTTTTGGGATGGCGTCTATGGCGACCAAGCCTTTATGAATTTTGCCAAACAGTTGCGCCCGCTCTTGCAGACGCAAGAAAACAAGTTAATGCTTGCAGCGCCTTGGGGCCCGCAAGTCTAAACCCTTTCAATTGAACTGCGCTTTCACCGATCCAAAGGCACCAAAATCGGCAACGACAGCATCGCCGGGCTTGACTGGTACAGGCACCACGCAGGTGCCAGTCATGACCACATCACCCGCTTGCAAACACCGATCATGATCCACCAATTCGTTCGCCAGCCAGGTCAAGGCGAGCCGAGGGTCACCCAACACGTTTGAGCCCTGCCCTTGCGCAACGGTGGCACCGTTGCAGGTCACACTCACCTGATGGTCTTTTAAGTCAACGCTGCGCCAATCGGTTGTCACTTCTTGGCCCACGACAAAAAAGCAAGCGCAGGCAAACTCTGCGATCAACTGTGCCTCACCTGCTTTTGCAAAATCTTCAAAGCGCGACGCAGGCACTTCAATCGCCACGTGCAAGGCTTCGACACTTGCCATTACCTCTGCCATGCTCAACGGCGCACTGCCCACGCGTTTGATATCTCTCCCGATTCGGAAGGCAAACTCTGCTTCTGCGACCGCCATAAAATTTCCGGTGAGCGATACCTCAGCACCATCTTTCAAACAGCGCGACTTCAACAAGCGCCCTGCGAGCGGTCCGCTGACACCAATATGTTTTTGCCCCGCCGCACTGGTGGCTGCGATTTTCCAGCCAATGCCTGGCTCACCCACCGCTTTAAGCAATGCCGCCTGAACCTCGTATCCCTCAGCGCGATTGGCTGGGCGGCAGCTTGGGTCAAGCGCGATCAGGCGACCGTGATCGCGAAAGGCCGGAAATAACGCGGCAACGGCTTGCTGAATCTGTTTGGATTGCATAAAAATCCTACGCGTGAAAGTTAACAATACAAGCAAGCGAATAACGGTCAGAATAAGTCAATCTGCAAATATGTGCAAAATCTAGCGCGATGAAATCGCTAGTTGACAGCCAACCATCGAGTCGTCCGCAATATGAAGTAAAGTACTCTAAAAAGAGCATTCTAAAAAGACCCTAAGAGACATGACTGAACCTTATCAACTTACGCTCGGCCAGATGACTCAGGCGATTCGCGCCGGCAGCTTGACGTCTGAAGCGCTCGTCACCAGTTGCCTTGAGCGCATTGCACAAGTCGATCCTGCTGTCCTGGCTTGGGCGAGCTTAGATACCCACGCAGCACTAACGCGTGCGAAGCAACTCGATCAAGAGCCCCCTCGCAGCCTGTTGCATGGCATTCCGATCGGCGTCAAAGACATCATTGACACCACCGACTTTATCACCAGCTACAACTCGCCGATCTATCAAAAGCATCAGCCTACCGCCAACGCTAGTATCGTCACGCGGGCACTCGATGCTGGCGCCATCGTTCTTGGCAAAACAACAACGCAAGAGTTTGCCACCCGCGGCAAGGTCAGCTCCACGCGCAATCCGTATTCAGCCCTGCACAGCCCCGGTGGGTCATCGAGTGGCTCTGCCGCTGCAGTCGGTGCCAGCATGGTGCCCCTAGCGCTAAGCTCGCAAACCGCCGGATCGATTGTGCGACCGGCCTCGTATTGCGGGGTCGTTGGTTTCAAGGCTAGCTATGGCCTAATTGATATTTCAGGCGTCAAAAGAATGTCGCCAACGCTTGATACTCTGGGTTGGCATACCCGAAATGTTCATGACGCCGCCATTGCCTTAAGTCTTTTATCAGACTGGCAAGGTTTACAAGAGTTCGAACAAGGCTTAACTGGTGAGTTGATCGTTGGTATCTGTAAAGACCCCTTTTGGCCAATGGCAGAGACCGCCACCCGCGAAGCACTGTCCTTGGCTCGCGAGCGGCTTGAGCGGGCCGGCGTTCGCATCATCAACATTAGCTTACCTCCTGGTTTTGAAAAACTAGGGACTGCACTAGACGTGATTGGTGATGTTGAAGGGCTTGCTGCGCTTAAACACGAATGGCTGCATCACCGTGACGGCCTTTCGGCCGGCGTGCAAACAAAACTTCAACGCGCAGAAACAATTACACCGCAGGTTTATGAAGAGGCCAAGCGTTTGGCTCGAACTTGCAGTGAGCAAAGCGCCAGCCTCTATGCAGGCGCGACGTGTATCCTGACGCCAAGCTCACCGGGCTATGCACCCTTGCTTGAACTGATAGATCCAGGTGACTCTAGTTTTAGCAAACTCTGGACGATCCTAGGAATGCCGAGCGTCAGTATTCCTGTGCCGCTACCGGGACCGCTACCGATTGGTTTAGAAGTCATCTGCCCGAAAGGTCAAGATACCCTGGCCTTACAAGCGGCACAGCGGATCGCTGAAATTTTGAATCAAACCACGTAAACAACTCCGATGCGCCGAATATGGACACCACCCAAACGCTAGCGACCTTCATCACAAGTTTTGACGGTACAAAAATTCCTGAATCCGTTCGTGCGATCGCTGTGCGCAGTCTGGTTAACTGGGCTGGCTGTGCGTTAGGTGGTGCTCGTCACCCGGCCTTGTTAAACGCGATGACTGCCATGCGTCCGTTTATCGGTGCGCCGCAGGCGAGCGTGATCGGTCGTAATGACCGTGTCGACGCACTGAATGCCGCGTTATTCAATGGGATCAGCTCACACGTGCTGGATTTTGACGATACGCACATGGCAACGCTGGTACACCCAAGTGGTCCGGTCCTTTCTGCGTTGCTTGCGTTAGCTGAATATCACCCCATTGACGGCAACACCTTTGTCGAAGCCATCGTCTTTGGCATTGAGATCGAATGCCGCATCGCCTTAGGCGTATGCCCTGCCCACTACGATATCGGCTGGCATGTCACAGGCACTGTCGGCGGCTTTGGCGCAGCTGCAGCGGTTGGTCGCGCACTCAAACTAGATGCCAAGCAAATGGCTTGGGCGCTTGGCATTGCAGCCACACAGGCAGCTGGGTTGCGCGAAGTGTTTGGCACCATGTGCAAAAGCCTTCATCCCGGGCGCGCAGCGCAAAGCGGTCTCAGCGCGGCATTGATGGCGCAGGCTGGCTTTACGAGTTCGCTGCGCGCTATCGAGGCCCCACGTGGGTTTGCACACGTACTATCCACTGAGCAACATTTTGAAAAAATGACTCAGGGCTTAGGCACGGTATGGCACACCCTTGAAAATAGCTTCAAGCCCTACGCTTGCGGCTTGGTGATACACCCGATTATCGATGGCTGTCTGACCCTGCGTCAGCAGCACCAATTTAGCTCTGACGACGTCAAACAGATCGACCTGAAGGTGCACCCACTGGTACTCGAACTCACCGGTAAAAGTGCCCCCACGACAGGGCTTGAGGGCAAATTCAGCGTGCAACATTCAGCGGCGATTGTGACCCACGAAGCTAAGAGTCAGGCTAGACAATACTCAGATGCTGCTGTGCAAGATCCTGCCGTCACTAGACTTCGCACCAAGGTACAAGTCGCGATCGAGCCAGGCCTTCGGGTAGATGAAGCCAAAGTCACAATGACTTTGCATGATGGTCGCGTTCTGCATCACCACGTCGTACACACTTTGGGTAGTATCGAACGACCAATGAACGATGAGCAAGTCGATGCAAAGTTTATGGACTTAGCGTCAACGGTTATGACACCCGAACAAGCCACCCAGGCGCTTGCCACTTGTCGCGCTGTTGGGCGGGCTACCGACGCAGGCTCAGTGGGACGTGCGCTAAGCGCACCCAAATAAGGAAAGCAGATTTGTTGACGCAGCCGCAACGGTACTAGCCGCAGGCTTAGTCGCTTGGGGACTTCCCTAGTCTCAAAAAAAAATACCTTGTTCTCTGCTTACGCTCTCAAGTATAAGATTGATAAATGCTGTTTTTCGAAAGTCGTTATCAGATCCCATTTCAAAAGTGGCTCTTAATGAACAACTTAATTAATTTTTTTATTTGATGTCTTCATTGACTTTCTTAATAAATTTATAAATTTTAAAAAAATATAGCTGCCTGAAACATGACCACAGAGACCCCAATCCTAGATAAGCCGCTCCCTTACGGACGCCCCATTACGCTCGAGCGAGCCAAGAAAATGATGCTTGCCGCCGAGGCGGAAGCAGAAAAAAATCAATGGCCAGTGGCCATCGTCATTGCAGACTCGGCCGGCAGCTTGGTGCTTGCTCAGCGTCTTGATCACACACAGCATTCAAGCATGGCGATTGCGACCGGCAAAGCGTTAACTGCGGTGAACTTCCGTCGGCCAACGAAAATGTTTCAGGATGGCATCGCTGCAGGCGGCGAAGGCTTACGCTTCATGGCGGTGCCAGGCGTCACCCCGCTCGAAGGCGGATTCCCGATTATCGACAAGGGTGAAGTGATCGGGGGAATTGGTGTCTCGGGCGTGCTATCGCACCAAGACGCTCAAGTCGCTCGCGCGGGGATGGCGGCGATTCTGTAAACATTTAACAGATAGGTCGGTGCCACCGACGGGATAGATCAGTTGTCATAGTTGTGCTTATGCAAATCCGATAAAAACCAGGAGACAATAATCATGCTTTCATCAGTCGCAAAAACCGTAGGAATTGCCTTACTAGGAGTCGTTTTGGGCGGTGCAGCCGTCGCTCAAACCACCTTTCCAAGCAAGCCCGTCAAAATTGTGGTCCCTTTCACTGCAGGCAGTCAGGTTGATATCGTTGCGCGCGAGCTAGGGCGTGCGCTTCAAGACACCTGGGGTCAACCTGTGATTGTCGAAAATCGTCCTGGTGCGGGTGGCACAATCGGTAGCCGCCTGGTTGCAACCGCAGAACCCGACGGCACTACGTTGATGTTTACCTCGGCCTCTCACGCCATCAACCCAACTTTGTACCAGTCCTTGCCCTACGATACGCTCAAGGACTTCACCGGCGTGACCTTTGGCACAAGCGTACCGAACGTGCTCGTCGTGTCTCCATCGCTTGGAGTCAAAACTCCTCAAGAGCTCATCAAGCTCATTAACGCGCAACCAGGCAAGTTAAATTTCGCGTCTGCGGGGGTTGGTAGTGGCACACACTTTAACGGTGAAATGTTTAAAGGCATGGGTAAGCTTGATATTGTGCACGTACCCTACAAAGGAACTGGCGAGGCGCTGGTAGACACCACAGCGGGCCGCGCTGCGTTTTACTGGTCGCCACTTGGGCTGACCTTGCCCTTTATCAAGGACGGTAAGCTCATCGCTTTAGCTGTTAGCACCGATAAACGCGCAGCACTGATGCCCGATATTCCGGCAATCTCTGAGATTATCCCCGGCATGATCTATGACCATTGGTACGGCCTGCTTGCGCCCAGCAAAACACCACCAGCAATTGTTGCGAAGATCTCTAAAGACGCCAATGACGTGCTGAAGTCTCCTGCTGTTGTCAAATCACTCAATGCGCAAGGAGTAATCCCAGCGCCCACCACACCCGAGCAGTTCAACGCCTTCATCGCTGCAGAAATTAAGCGTCTCGGCGATGTGGTGATTAGCGCCAATATCCCTCGTCAATAAATACTTACCTCTCAAGATCACCATCTCGATAGGAGCAGTATGGGTGCGCGACTACGTCGCACCCAGCTGCCCTTTTGTCTGAACTCCATACCTCGGATTAAAACAATATGGCAATGATGAAAGGCGGTCAATTAATCGCCGAGACATTGGTTCAAGAACGTATCCCCTACATCTTTGGTATCTGTGGGCACGGTAACGTTGGCATTCTGGATGCTTTGTACGACGTACGCGACAAAATTCAACTGATATCGCCGCGACACGAGCAATGCGCCGGTCACATGGCCGATGCCTATTACCGTGTCAAGCATCGCCCAGTGGCAACACTTACCTCAACAGGACCGGGGTCGGCCAACCTCGTGATGTCACTAGCCACCGCGTTATCCGACTCGTCTGCCTTCATGGCAATCACCGCCAACGTACCTACCTCGCAACACAACCGCGGGCCGTTTCAAGAACTCTATAAACACAATCAAGCAGACTTCGCGCAGGTGCTGCGCCCCGTCGTGAAACGCGCCTTTCAACCTACGCGCGTCGACATGCTGCCTCTTGCGTTACGCCAAGCGATGGATACGATGGTAACTGGCCGTCCCGGCCCGGTGAATCTCGATATCCCCTACAACGTGTTTCAAGAGGAGGCAGATGTTGAGGTTCCAGCACGCTCTCACATAGACCGTCCGCATCGTCCGGGCGCAAGCGACTATGACATCAATGAAGCGCTGAAGCTTCTTGAACAAGCGAGACAACCCGTATTGTTCATCGGTCACGGAGCGACTCTCGCCGAGGCGGGGCCCGAGATCACAGAGTTCGTCAACAAATATGGTATCCCAGTCATCACCTCGCCCAATGGCATGGGGTGCGTAGATGGTAACAACCGTCTTGCCCTCGGCTTTATCGGGCGAAACGGCGCTTATCCTGCCAATCAGGCTGGAAGATTCGCTGATTTGGTGCTCACGATTGGCACGCGTTTTGACGACCGCTCCTCGTCAACTTGGCTTCCAGGATATTCATGGAATTTTCCAACAACTAAACTGATTCATGTCGATATCGATCCGCAAGAACTTGGGCGTAACTACCCACCGAATCTTGGAATCATCGCTGATGCCAAAACATTTATGGCTCAGCTGTCATCCGGCGCTTTAGCGCGTCCTGACATTCATGCGACAAGATGGGCGCCCTGGCGCGAACAAATCGAAGCATGGCAACGCGAATGGGAGCAGTTTGTTTCACCGCACTTTACTGATTCAACCAGCCCACTGCGCCCTGAGTTTGTCGTCGGTGCAGTGCAGCAAATGCTACCTGACGATGCGATCCTGTCGCTCGACTCTGGTGTGCATCACAACTGGTTCATGCAGTTCTGGCGAGCCAAGCGCCCTCAAAGTATGTTGAATAGCTGGGGTTATTCTTCTATGGGTTTTGGAGTGTGTGGCATTCTTGGCGCACAACTCGCGGCACCCGATCGCCCCTGTGTTGCAGTCGTGGGGGATGGCGGCTTCACCATGGCACCATACGTGTTGTGCACGGCAGTTGAATACAACCTGCCGGTCGTGTGGATCGTTTGGAACAACTTCGCCTGGGGTGCGATTCGTGATCTACAGTACGGTCTGTTCGATGGCCGAGAAATCGGAACTGCGTTTTATAAAGGGCAAAGTGGTGAACAATATAATCCCGACTTTGCGGCATGGGCGAGAGCCTGCGGCGCAGATGGGATGACCGTCACCAAATCTCAAGATCTCAAGGGGGCAATTGAACGCGCCATCAAGAACAAGCGCCCCTGCGTGATCGATGTACACGTCGACGCGAATGTGCGCCCACCTTCTACAGGAACATGGCAGTTACCGCCGATTCCTTACACAGAACCGATTTACGGCAAACCGCATGCTCGCTGAGTCGGTGGGCCCAGTGCGACTCACGATGGCGTCGTGTCTGGTGCGCAGACACGTACTAGACTAGACCACCGTTAGGCTGGATGATCTGCCCATGAATCCATGAGGCTCGATCTGAGGCCAAGAACGCCACCGCATCCGCGACCTCGGAGGGTCTGCCAATACGATTGAACGGGCTCATGGATGCGGCGCGCTGCTTAGCCTCTTCGGTCTTGCCTGCATGGAACAAATCAGTATCCACAGCACCGGGTGCCACGCCATTGACACGCACACCACGAGGGCCCAACTCTTTGCCCATTGAGCGCAACAGTGATTCGACTGCAGCCTTGGTCGCCGTGTAAGGGCCGCCACCCGGCACAGCAGTGCGCACCATAGATGTTGTGATCCCGATAATTGATCCACCATCGAGCACGTCTTTAGCCGCCTCAGTCAAGACGTTGAAAGCACCAAACACGTTAACTTCCATCAACTTACGAAAGTTGTCGTGCGTGAATTGCCCGATGGGGACATAAGGTTGATTAATCCCTGCATTCACAATCACCGTCTGGGGACGCGTTCCAAAATCCTTGGCCGCTTGCGCGAAAAAACCTTGTACTGCGGTCGCATCGCGAACATCGACCGCGTAGGCTTTAATCTGCCCGACTTTCTCTTGTGCTTTGGCTTCGTCAGGTTTACTCACATAGGTAAACGCTACACGGAAACCATCTTGCGCTAAGGCCTGCACGCAGGCAGCACCAATTCCGCGCGAGCCACCAAACACTATCGCTAAAGGTTGTGTCATCTTTATTATCCTCAGTCATATTGTCGTACCCGAAGATTATCAAGGAAATGCTAGATTCACCAAGAATAGTCCTGCAGCCTTTATGTTTTTCTAGCATCGCATATGCAACGTCTCGCGATTGAGCTTTTTGCAGTAAAGTATTAGAGCTATCACTTGACAAAAAATAATGAAAAAATCGTTGCTGGCTGCGTATCCAGCGGTTGGTCAAGCACACGATGCCGGTGCAGTGGATCGCGCCTTGAGCGCACTAAATTAAAGGGGCACGCTTGTGAATCACGCAGCAACGAGTACTCTCTATGATGTGGTTGTCATCGGTGGTGGTAACGCCGCTTTGTGTGCAGCAATTTCAGCGCAAGAGGCCGGCGGCAATGTCTTAGTGATCGAACGCGCACCACACGAGCATCGTGGCGGCAACTCTGCCTACACCGGTGGCGCCTTCAGAATCGCCTATGACGGTGCAAATGATTTGGTCAAATTAATGCCAGATCTACATCCTGACGAATTACGCAACAGCGACTTTGGCACTTATACCAAAGATCAGTTTTATGACGAAGTGATCGCGATGAGTGGTTATCGCGCAGATGCAGACGTCTTGCATACTGTTGTACAAGAAAGTCTTCCCACCATGCTTTGGATGACCCAACACGGCGTGCGCTTTGTGCCGCTCTATGGCAGACAAGCCTTTAAAGTTGATGGCAAACATAAGTTCTGGGGCGGCTTAACGGTCGAGGTCTCGGGTGGTGGCCTAGGGTTAATGCAAACCCTCTATAAATATGCCGAAAAATCAGGCATCCATTTGCGCTATGCCACCCGGGCAGTTGGCTTAACGCGCACCGATCATGGCTGGTCGATCGAGGTTGAAACCGAGGGTACCCAACAACACATTTCCACCAAAACAGTCGTCATGGCGACGGGTGGCTTTCATGCCAACTTAAAATGGCGCTCAATGTACCTGGGCCCAAACTGGGATATGGCCAAGGTGAGAGGTTCACGCTACAACACGGGCGACGGCATCGACATGGCGATCAATGTCGGCGGTGTGGCGCACGGCCACTGGACCGGTTGTCATGCCGTCTTTTACGATTTAAATGCGCCGCCCTACGGCGATATCAATTTATTGAATCAGCAAAAAAATTACTTTTCACTGGGGATTGTCGTCAACGCTGACGGCCAGCGCTTTGTGGACGAAGGAAGCGATTTTCGAAATTACATTTATTCAGGCATGGGTGCCAAAGTGCTCACCCAGCCCGGAGCAATCGCCTGGCAAATCTTCGACGCAAAAACCTCAAACTTGTTGCCCGATGAGTATCGCGTCAAACACGCCACGCGCTATACCTCAGACACCTTAGAAGGTTTAATCGCGCAGTTTGAAGGGATTCACAAAAAAGCAGTGCTTCAAACAATTTCTGCATTTAATCAAGCGGTAGACCAAGCAACCCCTTTTAATCCTGCCGTGCTAGACGGACGTGGCACCAAGGGGCTTGCCGTTCCAAAATCGAACTGGGCGCAACCCTTGGACACTGGGCCCTTCGTAGCCTATGCCGTCACCTGTGGCATTACCTGCACCTATGGTGGCGTCAAAATTAATCCAACAGGACAAGTGCTGGACGAGTTCGATCAACCCATTTCAGGCCTTTACGCAGCGGGTGAAATGGTAGGAGGTCTGTACTACACTAAATACGCAGGCGGTGCGGGGCTCACTGCTGGCTCGGTGTTAGGTCGCATCTCGGGGGAACATGCTGCAACTTTGGCCAAAACCAAAATAAAAAATTAATTCGCGCAGGTTAATTCAAATAAAAAGAGAGACGATTCATGTATCCGATCATCAAGACAGTTATCACCGCATTGCTGGGCTTAATCATGCCCTTAATTGTCTGCGCTCAAACCGCGGACTACCCCAATAAACCGATTCGCCTGGTAGCACCTTTTGCAGCCGGAGGAAGCGTTGATATTTTGGCTCGGACCGTCGCGGATACACTTTCGAAAGCAACCAATCAGCCAGTCATCGTTGAAAATCGCCCAGGCGCCAGTGGCAACATCGGCATGGAAATCGTAGCAAAAGCAAACCCTGATGGCTACACGCTTTTATTTGCCAGTACAAATCTGACACTCAACCCCGCGGTTTATCCAAAGGTCCCTTTCGATCCGATCAAGGATTTTGTTGCGGTGACAAATGTTGCCTATGCACCAATGATTCTGATCACTCGGCCAGACTTTGGTGGTGACTCTCTTCAATCACTGATTCAGTATGGCAAAAGCAATCCGGGCAAACTCAATTTTTCAAGCAGTGGTGCGGGCGGGGCACCTCACCTTGCAGGTGAAATGTTTCAAATCCTCACCAATATCAAAATGACACATATCCCCTATGCGGGTGCTGCGCCAGCCATTACGGATATCGTTTCAGGCCAAGTACAAATGACCTTTACCACCTATATCTCTGCACAGGCTATGCTGAACTCGGGTCGTGTCCGTGGCTTAGCTGTCGCGAGCTTAGAGCGTTTAGCGGCGTTACCTAATATTCCAACCTTTAAAGAAAAAGGCTTTGAAGGAATGGAATTTGGCACGATGTTTGGTTTGATTGCGCCTGCTGGCACATCTGCGGCGATTGTCACGCGTCTTTATCAGCTCATCAAAACGGCTTCTGACAATCCGGCTTTTAAGGAAAACATCGTTAAGCAAGGTGGCTACATGGTGGTCAACACGCCCGCCGAGTATGACAAATATATAAAAGACGATGTCGCGAAGTGGGATAGCTTCATTAAAAAAATCGGTGGTGTCAGTCAGAACTAACACATTTAAAAATACCACTTACTGCATAAACTAAAACATGAAAAAAATCGTTGCCGGCGCCATCTCTAGGAACTACTTCAACATGCCCTTGTGGATCGCCGCCCATCAAGGCATGTTCACAGATGAAGGGCTTGACGTCACCATCGACTTGCACGAGCCGATCGATGAGGTATGGCGACGTCTTCAAGATGGCCGGATGGATATTGCCTTGGGTGTAACCGAACACATTATCTTGGATAGTGAGGGTGGCGGTCATCTAGAAATTATTGGTGGTAATGTGAATCGTCTGCCCTTCTCGATGATATCGGGTAAGGACGTGAAGTCTTTTTCAGACCTGCGAGGCAAAACGATCGGAGTCTCATCGATTGACGCGGGCAGTTCTTCACTCGTCATGAAGCTGATGACTGCGCACGGCTTGCACTACCCTCAGGATTATAAAATTGTGGCCTGTGGCCCAATTCTGGCCCGTTGGGAGAAGCTTCAAAGCGGTGAGATCGATGCGGGCTTACAAGGTGCGCCCTTAAACTACATCGCACTTGATCAAGGGTTCAATTCGCTGTGCGAACCGCGCGATGAATTTCCGTGGTTTCAATTCACGTCACTGAACATCGATGGTCGTTGGGCCCGTGCCAACCATGACATCGTCATCCGCTTCATGCGTGCCTTTATTCGCGCACACGAATGGTTTTACGCAAACAAAGAAGGTTGCCGAACGATCGCCATGCTCGAAACCGGCATCACCGCTGAGTACGCCGATCGCGCTTGGGATGAATATACAGCCGCCGAGATTTTTCCGCGTGATGCTCAGGCCAATCCAGAATCGATTCAGACCTTAATCGATATCAGTGCTTTGTTAAGAGCGATTCCGAAGCGCGCTGATACAGAAGCAAAGTCTTATATCAACCACAGCTATCTGGATGAAGCGCGGCGGTCGTTGTAGTCGTCTATTGCTTCATGATCTCTGGGTGTTTGGCTAAGAAGTCTTCCCAACGACGCGATTCGGTCGCGATGTACTTGGTGTAGGCTTCGGCCGCTAACTCACCAGGTTGCGCACCAGAATCTATGATGCTTTTACGATAGGCTTCAGTACGCAGCCCTTGGCTCAGCGCAGCCGAGAGTTTGTTGACCACGGCAACGGGTGTACCAACAGGCGCCACCAAACCAAAGACTGACAAAATAGTCGACCCAGGAAAACCGCTTTGCACCATGGTCGGAAGCGCTGCTGCTGCGGGCCAAGGCTGCGCAGACGTCACCGCCAACGCTTTGAGCTTACCCGCCTGCGCATTGCTTAAACCGTTTCCTAAGTTATCAAACATCACCGTGATACGGCCGGCTAACAAATCCAATTGAGCGCCGTTCGTGCCTTTGTATTGAATATGCGCAAGCGGCGTCTGCGCCTCGGACTCTAGCAACGCCCCCGCGAGATGGCTGACAGTACCCACGCCGGCTGAACCATAGTTCAAGGTGTTTGGATTTTTCTTGGCGTAAGCAATCAACTCTTGCACCGAGTTCACGGGGATCGAGGGATGCACCACCAAAACATTGGGGGCACTGGCAATCAAACCAATCGCTGTGAAATCGCGCTCAAGGTTATAGCCGACTTTTTTGTTGGCAATCGGCGTGATAATGTCAGACACGACATGCGCAAGTAATGTGTAGCCATCAGCAGTTGCGCCTGCAACAGCAGTGGCTGCGATCGCCCCACTCGCGCCAGGCTTATTCTCGACCACAACTTGTTGGCCGAGCACATCAGACAAGCCACGCGCTGCCACACGCGCGTAGAGGTCGGTCGGCCCACCAGGCACAAAACCAACAACAATTTTGATTGGGCGATCTGGATAGTTTGCCGTGTCACGCGCCTGCGCGCAGACATTCGCCGTTAAACCCAGCATCATAAAAAAAATCACGCTTTTCACAGCTTGTGCTGTTTGAAGCGTGACATTTTTCAAAGACCTTGCACCAACTGTCTGCATGAGCATGCGCTAACCACCTTCTATTCTTGGTATAAAAAACACCTCAGAGCCAGGCTTGACGGGCTGTGTGTAATCGACCTCATGAATCACACCATCAATGGCGATTGAGGTTTCTTCTTCGAGCGTCTCGCCCAAGCCAGGAAACAACTCATTCATGGCGCGTATCACGCCACGAATGTTTTTTGCCTGAACCTCAAACTCTCTGATGCTGTCGGTGTAACGCCTGCTAAAGCCGGCGGTGAACGTCACCTTAACGGCTTTAACAGGAGTCGCTGCGATATCAGCCTGCATCAATCGCGGCCAAGACTCTGGGTGGCGACATTGGCAGTTCAGTCATACGTCGACCAATCGCGTTCTCAATCGCGTTTGCAATCGCTGCCATTGGAGGAACAATATTGGCTTCACCCACGCCTTTCACACCGAAGGGATGGCTTGGATTAGGTACTTCAACCAAAACGGCTTCAATCATAGGCAAATCTGAGGCAACCGGGATACGGTAGTCTAAGAAGCCTGCGTTTGAAAGACGACCCTTGCTGTCGTAGATGTATTCTTCGTTCAAGGCCCAACCGATGCCCTGCACAACACCACCAACAATCTGACCTGCGCAATAGTCGCGGTGAATTGCACGACCGACGTCTTGGGCAGCAACAAACTGCAGAATCTTGACAGCGCCAGTTTCGGGATCAACCTCAACATCCACAAACTGTGTCGAAAAGCCAGGAGCCTGACCACCCGCGTTGGTTGAAGCTTCGTAACCAATTGGGCCACCTGTCACTGCGCGCTTGCCTGCAATCGCTTTCAACGAGAGCGGTTCAAAGTTACCAACGCTCTTGTCAACAGGCTTGGCGTAGCCATCAGACCACACAACGTTTTTGATGTCGGTATCCCACATCAGTGATGCACGCAGACGTAAGTCTTCGATCACTTTATTGCAGGCCTCAACAACTGCGATACCCGTTGCATAGGTCACACGCGAACCGCCCGTGACATGGTTGTAGCCAATCGACGCTGTATCAGCAACCGTTGAGCGCACAGACTCGTAGGGTACACCCAAGGTCTCAGCAGCCATCAAGGCCATTGAAGCCCTTGAACCACCTACGTCCATACTGCCCGTGGCGATCACCACAGTACCGTCTTCGTTGATATGCACAGAGGCGGTTGACTCGCCGCCGCCGTTAAACCAGAAGCCCGAAGCCACGCCGCGCCCTTGGTTTTTGCCCAACGGTTTGTTGTACTGAGGATGATCAAGCAGGGCCTGAATCGTTTCAGCATAGCCATCATGCGAATGCTTAGGACCCCAAGCCGTTGGCGAACCGGCTTTCACTGCGTTTTTCAAACGAAGCTTGAGTGGATCCATACCAATCTTTTTGGCCAAAATATCCAATACGCTTTCAACCGCAAACGCAGAAATTGGAGAGCCTGGCGCACGATACGCAGCCGATTTTGGACGGTTACTCACAACATCAAACCCCACTGACTTAACGTTAGGGATGATGTAGGGTGCAAACGCGCACATCGTCGCGTTCATGACTGGCGAACCTGGGAAGGCGCCTGCTTGAAACTTGAACAGGCCTTCTGCGGCGACGATCGTGCCGTCTTTTTTGACGCCAATTTTGACCGTCATCGACGAACCAGAGGTTGGGCCGGTTGACTTAAACACGTCTTCGCGGCTCATCATGATTTTGACTGGGTGACCGGTTTTGCGTGAAAGCAAAACAGCCATTGGCTCAACGTAAACAACCGTCTTACCACCGAAGCCGCCACCGATCTCTGCAGGATGGACCAACAGATTGCCGATCTCCATGCCGACTAATTTTGCAGTGTACGCTCGCACCACAAAGTGACCTTGACTGGCTGACCACAGTTCGCACTGACCGTCAGCACCATAGCGTGCCAAGCATGAGTGAGGCTCGATGTAGCCCTGATGCACAGCCGCGGTTTTAAAGCTCATCTCAACGACTTCGTCAGCCGAGGCAAAGCCCGCTGCGATATCACCGACGCTGAACTCTAAACGCTTAGAAATGTTTGAAGGCTTGCTAGGAGCTGGCTCAACACCACGCGTGATCATGTCTTCAAAGAGCAAAGGCGCATCTGGCTTCATTGCGTCTTCAACATCAATGCAATGTTGTAAGACTTCGTACTTCACTTCAATTAAGCTGACCGCTTCAGCGGCGATTGCTAAGGTCGTCGCTGCCACAGCAGCAATCGCGTGGCCTTCAAAGAGCGCTTTTTCGCGCGCCATGATGTTACGCGTCATGTGCCAATAGTTTTGCGCGACACGCTCGGGGCCCACGTAATCAAAGGGGTGATCTGGAAAATCAGAACCCAAGATGATGCCTTTTACGCCGGGTAAGGCCGCAGCCTTAGACGTATCAACAGACAAAATCCGCGCATGTGCGTGAGGTGAGCGTAAAACTTTTGCCCATAGCATTCCGGGTAAAGAATAATCAGCGCCGTACTGTGCTTGACCAGTCACCTTTGGCACACCATCAGGGCGCACTGGGCTGGTACCGACAACCTTCATCACTTGCTCAATATCTTTTGTGTTCGTCAACATAATTAGGCTCCTCGCATTTCGCGCGCGGCTTCAAGCACCGCGGTAATGATGTTGTTGTAGCCGGTGCAACGGCACAGATTACCTGCCAACCAAAAACGCACTTCTTCTTCAGTTGGATTGTTATTACGCTCAAGCAGTGAACGCGCAGCAATCAAAAACCCAGGGGTGCAAATACCGCACTGCAAAGCTGCGTGCTCAAGAAACTTGCGCTGCAACACATGCAAGGTTTCGCCATTAGCCATGCCTTCGATGGTTTGAATTGACTTGCCTTGAGCCTCAACACCTAAGACTAGGCATGAGCACACTAAGCGGCCATCAAGAGTCACGCTACAGGCGCCACAATCGCCTGTACCGCAACCTTCTTTCGTGCCGGTCATGTTTAACTCATCGCGCAAGACATCGAGCAAAGAGACGTTCGGCTGACACAAGAACTCAACCGGATCACCATTGATAACTGTTGTGACGTGATGCTTTGACATTTAGTTTTTCCCCTTCGCTCTGCTGAGCGCTTTTTCTGCTGCGCGCCTGGCGAGCACACCTGCTACTTTGATTCGAAATTCTTTCGTTCCGCGCTTGTCGTCAATCGGGCGTGCTGCAGCACTTGCAGCAGCAGCCAGCTTGGCTAAGGCTGCGGCATCGACCGTAGTGCCGATCAATGCAGCAGCGGCCTCTGGTACCAGCAAAGCACGATCAGCCACAGCACCCAGGCTGACACGAGCGTGTGTGCAGACACCTTTGTCGTCGAGAGTCAGACTCAAGCCCACACCCACCACCGCGATGTCCATCTCGGTGCGTGGTGTGAAGCGCAAATACGCATCGCCCGAATGTGGCGCGCGCTTTGGCAAGAAGAAAGATACGATCAACTCGCCCTTAGCAAGCGATGTTTTGCCTGGGCCAGCCGGGATCTGCTCAACAGGAACGTCACGACGACCATTGGGGCCCACGATGCTGGCGATTGCGCCCGCGGCGATCATCGCAGGAACCGTATCCGCACCGGGAGACGCGTTGCAAAGGTTGCCACCTAAAGTTGCGCGGCCACGCACCTGAATCGAACCTACGAGGTTCGCGCCATCAATCACGCCGGGCCAAGTCGTGGCGAAGGCGGTGTTCTCGAGCAGTTGCATACAGTTGACCGCAGCCCCCACACGGTACCCACCGTTTTCAACGGCGATCACATTCATTTCGGCGATACTTTTTATATCAAGCACCAGATCAGGCTTGATATTGCCCGACCGCATATGAACCATCAGGTCGGTACCGCCTGAGAAAATTTTTGACAAGCCAGGTGTCGCAGCAATCAGCGCCGAAGCGGCCTCAGCTGTTTTGGGTGTTTCAAAACGCATTTCCATCATCTCGCATCCCCGTTCATTTTTTCTGAACCTTGTTCGTACATTAGGTAGGTGATTCTATTCTATCTGTATTACGGCGTCGCGTGGAAATCCTAAGAGCTTTTGTAAGGTAAAAAAACGCTCGTCGCGAAGAAGTATTTTTTGATTTATTGCTGCAACGCAGCAAATTAGTCAGAGCTTAAGCCTGTGTTTCGCTTCGTCCGCTGTGATCAACTTTCGGCGGGACTTGCACCTGCAAGAGTGCGCCCATGCTGGGCGCACCAAAAAAAATGGCCTGAGGTACAAAACCTCAGGCCAATCTCAAATGCCAAGTCAGGCTTTAGCCTTCGATCTTGATGTTGTTTGTCTTGATCACATCGGCAAATAACGTAGTTGTATCGCTCAAGTATTTTGCGAACTCAGCGCCTTGTTTGAAATCGATTTCAACAGCGATACGGTTGAACAATTCAAGCGTGTCTGGTGCTTGCATGATCTCTTGAACAGCTTTAGCCAACCGATCGGCGATGTCTTTAGGCAGGCCGGCGGGTGCAACCAATCCCACCCATGCACCTAAGTTAAACCCTGGAATACCCGCCGCTGCGGCCAGAGTGGGCATACCGGGTGTTACCGCACTACCTTTAACTAGCGATACGCCTAAACCTTTTAATCGACCATCACGCACGAAAGGCATGGTTGCCGCTGCAGTTTCAATGCAATAGCTCACACGACCCGCGATGACATCCGTTAGCGCCGGCGAAGATCCCTTGTAAGGCACATGAACAGCCTTCAAACCCGCGCCTGCATTAAATGCCTCAGCGATCAGGTGCGCAGTCGCGCCGGTACCCGATGATGCAAAGGTGTACTTGCCAGGATTCGCTTTAACCAGCGCGACCAATGCAGCCGCGTCTTTAGCCGGAAAATCAGGGGCGGTCACCAGCACATAAGGTGACAAACCCGCCATCGCGATAAAAGTCAGGTCTTTGCTTACGTTATAAGGCGTTGGCTGCAGCAAGGGGGCGACGGTAATCGGACCGCTTGAGGCAGCAAGCAAGGTGTACCCATCAGGTGCGGCTTTGGCAACCAAATCCGTGCCAATCATGCCACCGGCTCCAGCCTTGTTGTCTGGTGTCACGCTTTGGCCGAGAATACGGGTCAGCCCCATCGCTAGAGCTCGGCCCACAAGATCGGTCGCCTGGCCAGGAGGCCACGGAATCACGATCTTCAGAGCCTTGGAGGGGTATGCTGACTGCGCCTGAGCAAGAACAGGTAAACCTAGCCCCGCGCCCGCAAGCGTTGCGCCCGCAGCAACCAAAAGCGAGCGCCGCGCAGGGCTTGGCTGGGTTGTCTGGTCGATGGTTTGCTTTACTTTCACTTTCATTGGGTCACCTTGCACAGAATGGACAAACGAGTTGTAGAAAAAAGAACGGATCCTAAATACCTTTACTATTGGCGACAACACTGAACTTACTGTTTTTTTGCGGTAATTCAAGCATTTCGCAGCCAACTTAAAGGCTATTAAATTTTTCAAAGCACAGTCAACGAAACATGAACCAACATGCACAGCCACCCATCGCCTGGTCTGAAGCCCTAAATCGCCTTGCCCAGCGCTTCTGTGAGAATGTCGCCGTCTCTGATGGCGCAGGCCATTCTCTGACTTACGGACAGCTCAATCACTTCGCCCATGCATTCGCTAAACAATTAAAGCAAAATGGGCTCAAGCTCGGTCAGGCAGTTGCATCGCTGCTACCCAACTCAATCGAAGCAGTGTGGGCATCGTACGGTATCCGACTTGCAGGTGCAACTGAAATTCCGCTTAGTTGGGGGTATACCCTAGATGAAATCCAGTGGTGCGCCGAGCTCGCCAAATTCACAACAATTCTGACCCTTGAAAAACGCGCGCCCGAGCTGGCGGGCGCTGGATTCAGCACATTATTAGCAGAAAGTATCGCTGCCGAACCGTCTTTGCCGAATGCTGCGATAGAACCACTCGCACCAATCGCGTTTAATCAATCAGCACGCATTCTTTTTACCTCGGGCACCACCGGCAAACCTAAAGGCGTTGTGTACACCAACGGCGCGCGCTGGATGGGCGAGCAACTGCTCAAAGCGACCCTACCCTTTGTACCCGAGCCTGGCGTCACAGTCTTACTCATGACGCCTTTTGTGCACGGCGCTTCGCTGCTGACCTATGCTTGGTTGGATCACGGTGCAACGATCATTCTGCATGACGGCGTCAATATCGAAAAAATCGCCCCCCTGCTCGACAGTGATTCGCTCGATGCAATTTTTGCGCCGCCCACGGTGCTCGCTAAAATCACTTCGGCGTTAGCAGGCAAACGCTACGATCACGTGCGGTGCGTCTTTACCGGAACCCAACCACTGACCCCAGCCCTTTACCACCGCGCGCATGCCATGTTTGGCCCTAAAGTTCGCATCACGTTTGGTAAGTCTGAGTGCGTCAACCCAATCACGGTGTTAAGCCCACAAGACACGCATCACTATTTTTCACAAGCTGAGGTCCCAGCGGGTGCCTGTGTGGGTTGGCCTGCACCGGGTGTCGAAATCAAAATCGAGGCACCCGATGCGCAGACCGCACAAAATGAAGAACGCAGCGATGGTGAAGTTTTATTGCGCTCACCACACATGTCGTCAGGCCTGATCGATAGCAATGGCTTTAGACCTCACGAACCTGAGGGTTGGCATCACACGGGCGACTTAGGTTATGTCGATCAAGCCGGACGCGTGGTTCTGACGGGCCGTATCGCTGACGTCATCAAAACAGGCGGCTATCGAGTGAATCCAGACGAGATTGAGGTTCAGTTGGCGGCCAACACCTTATGCGCCCAGATCTGTGTGACATCGCTCGCCTCAGACTACTGGGGCGAGATTATCGTAGCCGTCGCTGAAGGCACACAGCCCGACTGGCAGCAACAGTGCGAAACCTTGCTTCAAGGCATGTCGCGTCACAAACGTCCAAGGTTATATGTTTCGGTTCAGGCGTTGCCACGCAATCCGCAAGGCAAGATCAGCCGTAAAGCGGTTAGCATGTTGGTGCTTGCCACCCATCGACTGCTCGATGGGTCACACCCACAGCTCGAACCGCTTAGCGCGTAGCGTTTGCCCCCTGAACAGCAGTCACAAACTTTCCGCAACGCTTTCCGCCGCGGGTTGAAGCCGAACTCGCGTTTAGTCTTTGTTCAACATCCCTAAGCGCTCGATCGTCTTACGCTCTGCAACGTAAGTTTTCATGGCGTACTGGGTGTATTGCTCTGTGTTCATTTCGATAATAGGTTGATCAAACTGAGCAAACACAGCGAGCACCGCTGGATCGGTCAAGGTCTTTTTAAAGGCGTCGTGCAATATTTTGACGACTGCTGGATCCATATTTTTCGGGCCACAAACACCGTAGGGTGAGTCTGCCACCGTGTCATAACCGAGTTCATTCAATGTAGCCACTGTTGGCCAACGGGTCGTACGCTTGCTTCCATACGTCGCCAACAAGCGCAGTTTTCCAGCATCAACCATTTGCCCCCAACCCGTTGAGTCGCTCATACCCATCGTGTGACCGCCCATGACCGCCTGAAGAGTTTGTGCACTGCCTTTAAAAGGAATATGCGACAGTTCAATGCCAGCTTGTTGAGCAAACTCTTCAATCGCCAGATGCGGACTTGAGCCGGTTCCAGGGCTTCCGTACGTAAATTTGCCCGGATTGAGCTTGGCCCAAGCGACCAAGTCCTTGATCGACTTAATCGGCGAATCAATCGGCACGACCAAACCAAAGGTGTACCCAGTCAAGCAGATAATCCAGGTAAAGTCTTTCGTCGTGTCAAAGGTTGTTTTTGACATGTGTGGTACGCGAAACACTGAAATTGGCAGTTGCGCCAGGGTGTAGCCATCAGGCTTGGCATTGACCAGTTCTGCACCACCAAGCACGCCTGCCGCTCCAGGCTTGCTTTCGATAATGACGTTCACACCAAGCACCTTTGAGGCACTCTCTGCCAGCACGCGCATCACAACATCAGTGGCCCCGCCGGCTGGCCAGGGGCAAATGTATTTGATGGGGCGCGTCGGAAACGTTGCCGCCTGAGCCAACCCTGGCGCAAGTGCAGTTGCGGCCAAGGCAGCAGTTGATAATAAAAAATCGCGACGGTCAGTCATCTTCGTGTCTCATAGTGTGGATGGTTTGTGTGCATCGTAAAGCTGGATTGGAGCCAGCGCAACGCCAAGAGGCCAATACAAGGGTTCTACCTAGTATGTTTGGCATTTTATTCAGTCAGTTTCGCGGTTAATCTTGTAGGCGTTCACTCTATAGCACTGAGAATATCCATGAAAAACCTAAAATACGCCGTCCTAGCAGGTGTACTGGCCTTGACTTCGGGTGCAGCCTTTGCTCAGGACTACCCAAACAAATCCATTAAATGGATTGTTCCCTACACCCCTGGGGGCTACACCGACAACGTCACCCGCTTGGTGACGACTCGTATGGCGACAATTTTGGGGCAGTCGATCATCATCGAGAACAAGCCTGGTGCCAATTCGATTATCGGTGTAGATCAAGCCGCCAAAGCCGCGCCCGATGGTTACACCATGCTCACGACGATCACCGCGCATGCCGCCAACGTCACACTATACGAGGGCAAGTTGCCGTTTGACCCATACAAGTCGTTGATACCGATCTCTCTGGTGGCGATTACGCCTTTAGTGCTTTCGGTGAATAAAGATCTGCCAGTCAACTCGATTGCAGAACTCATCGCCTATGCCAAGGCAAATCCTGGCAAGCTGTCTTTTGGCTCTTCAGGGGTTGGTGCTGCCGCGCATTTAACGTCTGAACTGTTGAAGTACACAGCAGGCATTGAAATGGTACACGTTCCTTACAAGGGCACAGCGCCTGCCATGACGGACTTAATGTCAAATAGCATTCAGGTTCTGGTGGATGCACCTAGCGGCGTTGGGGCAAACATTCGCGCAGGCAAAATCAAAGCGCTGGCGTTTTTCTCTGACAAGCGTTTGACCAGCTACCCCGACGTACCGACGATTGTTGAATCAGGCGGCCCGAAGCTTGAGTCTTCAAGCTGGGTGATGTTTTTTGCACCCGGTGGCACCTCAATGGCCATTGTTGACAAGTTATCGGCAACAGTCAAAGAAGCACTGAAATCCGAAGAGCTCATCAAACGCTTTGAGGATCAAGGCATTCTCACGGTTGGCAACACACCCGCTCAGGCAGACGCGTTTTTAAAAGCTGAAATCGCCAAGTGGGGCAACCTGATCAAGACCGTCGGCGTAAAAGCTGAGTAATGGTGCGCTCTTACCCAAGCGCATACAACCATCGATGAAACCAGCGACACACCAGTTTGACGGCAACTACCCTGAGGGCGTTGCCGTTGTCATCGGTGGCAGTGGTGGGATTGGAAAAGGCATTTGCCTTGCCCTTGCTGAGCGTGGCGCCAATGTCGCGCTTAGCTATCGCTCAAACGCCTCTGCTGCGCAACAAACCGTCAATGAGATTCAAAAACGTGGCTGCACCGCCGAGGCTTTCGCGCTTGAACTCTCATCGCTTGAGCAGGTCACGGCTGCATTGACTAATATTCAGGCTCGTCATCAACGCATTCACACCCTAGTCTTTGCCGCTGGCGCAAACATCACAATGACTTACGTGGGCGACATTGATCCTGTTGAGTGGCATCAAACAATCAATGGTGAGCTCAATGGTTTTTTTCATGTCATCAAAACTGCCCTGCCCTTGATGCGACAGACTGGTGGCGGCTCGATTGTTGCTGTCACGACCGCGGGACTCGATCGTCACCCACCCCTGGACATCCTCTCAACTGCCCCAAAGGCCGGAATCGAGGCCCTTGTGAGAGGAATCGCACGCGAAGAGGGGCGCTATAACATTCGTGCGAATTGCGTAGCACCCGGCGTGATAGATGGTGGCTTGTTTGAGCGCCTCAAGCCACAAGTCAAACCAGAGTTTATTGAGGCCATGAAGCGCAACACCGCCCTCAAACGTTTTGGAACAATCAACGAGGTCGCAGCCGTCGCCGCCTTTCTGACAACGCCTGCCGCCGCTTATGTGACCGGCCAACACCTGTGCGTAGACGGTGGATACTCGGTTTGACCACGTATTAAAGTCGCTCAGCACAGTTGCACGACACGCCTAGCTTCGCAAAGAACATGATGAACACGACACTCCTGTCAGAACTAGAAGGTCTCACCGTGGGTCGCGCGCTTAGACGCTCGGCTGCACAGTGGCCAGAACAAGAATTTTTTAAGTCACAAGATACCTCTCTGACGTTTACGCAATTCGATCGCCTGGTCGATCAGTTAGCGCAATCTCTGTTGGCGCTCGGTCTCACACGCCACGATCACATTGCAGTGTGGTTAGGCAATTCACTCGAGTGGACACTTTGCTTCTGCGCGTGCGCCAGAATTGGCGCAGTGGTGGTGCCCATTAATACGCGTTATACCGCCGCTGAGGCGGGCTATATTCTGGCGCAGTCTGATGCCAAAGCGCTGATACTTTCGAAAGAGCTTTATGGTTTGAACTATCTGCAAATGCTTGAACACATTGCACCTAGCTTGAAACAGGCCACCCAAAACTTAATCGATATCACCGAATTACCTGCCCTCAAACGCGTCATCCTTCACGATACAAACGACGGCCGAAGTCAACGTGACGAAAACGATCACACGTCTCAGTTCTCGATACCTCTTCAAATTCTTCTTGAGCAGGAACTCGCTCGCGACGCGTTACGCGTTGCGTTCGCAACGCCAACTGGTCTGGTATACGAATCACTTGCGCAACTCTGCGCGACGAGCACGCTATCCCTGGCTGAGCAAACTGTTACCGTAGAAGATGTTCTATTGATTTGCTACACCTCGGGCACCACCGGCAAACCGAAGGGCGTGATGCATAACCATCACGTACTCAAACAAGCCACGCGAGTGGGCTTGGCGCTTGATCTTAAGCCTGGCGGGCGCATGCTTGGGCACATGCCGCTTTATCATGTGGCTGGTTTGTATATGGGCTTTGTACCAGCGCTTACGTTAGGTGCCTGCTTTGTCAATATGCCTCAATGGGACACAGGTCGCGCACTTGAACTGCTCGAACAAGAACGTATCACCGCGTTTGGTGGTATCCCCACTCATTTTGTTGATCTGGTGAACCACCCCACGGTGGGGCAGCGTGATTTATCGTCGATTGAAAATGCCTGGATTGGCGGATCACCCGTGATGCAAGCCACCTTTGAAAACTTTCAAAGAACCCTCGGTTTGAAACAACTCATGTCAACCTATGGCATGACTGAAAATACAATTTCAACGAGTTTTAATCGGCTGACTGACCCCCTTGAGGTCTGTTGTCAAAATCGCGCACCAATTCTTGGACCAAGTGAAGTCAAAATCATTGACCCCGTCAATGGCAATGAGCAGCCACGCGGCGAAGTTGGTGAAATCTGGTGCCGTGGTGAGACCGTTATGCTGGGCTATTACAAAAACCCCGAGGCAACGCTGGCCACAATCACGCCCGATGGATGGCTAAAAACCGGAGATCTTGGACGTTTTGACAGCGAAGGCTTTTTATCGGTGACTGGCCGTCTAAAAGAAATGTACAAAACCGGCGGAACAAATGTATACCCCGCCGAGATTGAACAGCTTCTCATCCAACACCCCGCGATTGCGCTAGTTGCCATTGTTGGAGTGCCGGATCTGCGCTTAGACGAGGTTGGCTTCGCCTTTGTCCAAACACATCCTAACCAGCAAATCACGCACGCTGAATTGCGGGCCTTCTGCAAAGGCAAACTTGCCGATTACAAGGTTCCACGCTACTTGAAAATCTTGACGGCGATCCCACGCACGACCACAGGAAAGATTCAACGTTCGGCATTGCTCGAACTCGCAAGCACAGAACTTGCGTTAGCGGCTCAGTCAGCCCCTGGGTAAACGTCAGCACCGTAAACCCGACGCACCTCTTTAAGAAGCTCTCCGCGTGGTGGCGCGTACGTCATATGCTTACTCGTAAAGTTACCGGTTAGGCGTTGGATTTTCACAGCAGTTTCGCCCATCTTGGTCAGTGCAACGGTACCGTTCAAAATGGGTACACCATCGATCTCGTGAATATTGGCGTGTGCCAGCATTGCCATCACGACTCCACCCGCCGCAATAATCACCTCTGCACCTTTCTCAATGCCGCGCCGTGCCGCCTGACGAAACTCGTCAAAAATCGCCTCGCGAGCCGCGGCATGTTCTGGCGCGTCTGAAAACCCAGCCGCAAGATCAGTCAAATTGTGAATCTTCATCGCTTCGTACGAAGCCATCCTGGGATAAAACCCATAGCGATGAACATTTTCTAAGACCCGTGGTGTGAATTTTGGATTTACCGTCACCAGTGTGTACAGCGAACCCATCATGCAGGCGATACTTAAGGTCGATTCGCATAAACCCAATACTGGAATCGTCAGTAACTCTCGTAATTCTCGAATTCCAGGGTCAACGATGTTGCCTAATAAAAATCCGTCATAACCCTCTTTTTGCGCCTTGAGTCCGTTCGCGATGACCTCGCCAACATCAACGTATTCGGGATAACGGTATTGATCGGCAAAACCACCACCACGGGTTAAACCGTGCACCTCGATGGCTATGCCCGGATCGGCTGCATGGCTGATCTGCTGCTTAAGCGCTGAGCCATACTGACCGAAGGCATCAAATCTCGAAAAACTTTGGTACCAGAGTCGCATAGTGATTTCCTTGTTGCTTCTGCTCTAGCCACATTACGTTGGTTGCTTAGCCACACCAGGCAAAGTCGTGATCTTGCCTAACCAAGGCATCGCAGAGTCGCACCAAATCTGCTTTTGCGGCACGAGTTGCTGCCGTTGATCTAAGGCCCCCACTCGTAAACCGAATACCTTTT
>Ga0304730_1000423_pt1 | contig 37141 bp, 54 predicted proteins | sample M_130628_MF_Meta_FD_190474 | JGI IMG/M metagenome (GOLD analysis project Ga0304730, IMG submission 190474) | Freshwater microbial communities from Lake Montjoie, Canada to study carbon cycling - M_130628_MF_MetaG (v2) (version 2) | ecosystem: Environmental > Aquatic > Freshwater > Lake | place...
TTAATGAGACAGAGGGTGGCAGACAGATACTTGTAGACTTGGCCAAAGAGGAACTAAAACAAGCAGTTGCTTTAAGGGATGAAAATATAAAGATTCTCGACACGCTTATTGCATCAAATCGTGAGGGAAACAATAAAGAACAAATCAACGCACGAAACATAAGATCAGCCGAACTAGAGCTTCAAATATACAAAGCTCAAAACAATGTTATTAGATCACAGCGATCAGAGAGGGCGGCAGATGCAAAGATGGCACAAGAAGCTGGTGGGGGTCTATTGGGTGCAAGTAGGGCAGGACAACAAGCCCTAGATGTGGCAAGGAAAGTAAGGGCTAGAGAGGTCAAGAAAGAAGATTTTAGAACTCAAGATCAAGTGTTTGAGAGGATGAAAACAGAGGAAAACGCAAAAAGAAAGGCACAAGGATTGCCACCAGCAACAGCCCAGAATATGCGTGAACAAGTGGCCGCACAACAAGCCGCAGGGGAGATGCCCCTGCTATCTGAAAAGTTTGCATCTATGCGAGGCGGGACACCCGCAAGTCAAGTCGCCGCAGAAAAAGCAAAAGAAGGTGGTGGGTTGGATACGCAAAAAGCATTACTAGACGCAATCAAGGCGTTGGCTGACAAACTGCCAGCCGCAGTAGCAAAGTAATAAATATATGGCCGCAACAATTCTCTCAAACATATCCTCATTCGATTACGAGCCAGACATCATAACAGACAATGGCCGGGATGGTATTTCATCTTTCCAATTCTCTGTTGTTGGCTCGTTCTCTGCACTCAATTCCAACTTCTCTTTAGATCAAGATGTAAGTGGCGTTCCAGACCAGCCTCCGGGGAGCTTCCGTGTTGTGCGTAGGAATATGTCTCATATTGCGGGAGACACAGCAAATGGCCTATATAGATTACAAGTATCGGCAGAGGGAGGAACTGGCGATAATTCGCTTTATATTCTAGAGACAAGCTATCAATATCAGAAGGAGATTGTTACTGGATTTGTGCGGCTTCCAGCCCTAGATGCGGCATTCAGCTATACTTGCGAATGGCTATCTCCAACAGCAACAATCACAACGAATAGCCAAACAGAAGATGTTACGGCAGTTCAAGATAGAGTAAAAACGATTGTAGGAAGTTTGCCAGTTCAAATTATTAGGAATAAGCCAACGGAGGTTGCATTTGTTGGCACGGTTCAATATCCTGTTTTTGGGGCTGGAATAGATGAGAATGTAATCAACATTATTGGTTCTTCAGTTGAGACGGCTGGTGGATTATTCCGAGTGCGAGCTTCTGCTACCAAGGGGCAGATACAATGAGGGCTGGGACTGGAAGCTCTTTTTCTAAAGTTCCAGTCTTGGCTGATAATGGCCTAATTACAAAGACCTATCTCCACGATCTAGAGGCCGCAGTATTGCAAAGAACCCCCATAGCTGGTGCGAATATAGATATTAAGGTAACCGATGGAAGTTATGTTATATCCGCAACAGCGGGGGCATTAGTTGGGGGCGGCGGTGTGGCGGGGTTTAGGGAGATAACCCTTACTGTATGCTCTAATGGAACGCCAGCCACAATCACGGTTCTGGGCAAGTAATTGACAAGGGCATAGTCTAAAGTGAACTCTCAAGAGCTATTTCTGGATGTTGCAAGTGGTCGGTTTTTGGATGGACAAAGCACTATTCCAATTAGCAAGCCAACAATATTTTCTGATGAGCAGAGGAATATAAAAATCAATGTTCTTCAAATAAGTAAAAATATTGTTAGTTCCAAACAACCTGCCGATGATAGTTCTTTTAGGGCTAGACTTGGAACTACGACATTAAAATTGGCAGATGGTCAAGCTGTCAGCACACAGCCAATCAGCACGATTAGAGCCACAGCAACCATAGTAACATCGCCAGCATCTAGAACAGTTGGTTCGGCTAGAATATTTACATATACACCAGTAACCGCTAATATCATTTCTTCCATAGCAACCTTTCCAATCGTTACTGGTGTATTTAGATTAAATGTTGATTATATTACCCCAGTCACAGCAAGCATTACGGCGGGATTTGCGATACCTACGCCAACCATCATTACTCGACCTCTTCAATATGTGGATTCTAGTATTGCGGCTAGTTATGAATTGTCGGATAATTCAATAAGAGTTAATCCAGACCTAGCACAACAACTAAACACAACAACAACAGCCACATTTACTTCGTCTATTTTGTCTGGTGAGGTTGTGGATATAGATATTGTAAATAGGGGTAGGGGCTATCCAAATGGAACTTATGACTTAAATATTTCTCCATCCATAACAACTGGGGCGAGCTTTACTGCAACAATATCCGCAGGAGTAGTCACAACAATATCAATTGTTACTGGTGGATTTGGTTATTCAAACGGCCCATTTGATTTAGTATTTAGTGCAACTACTGGAACTATTGCGGCGGCAACTGCGTCAGCCGTAAGTGGCTCAATCAATCAAATAACTATTACTAATGGCGGGAGCGGATACTCAACTGCACCAAGCGTAACTCTTGCCGCACCAACAGCCGGAACTGCGATTGCAACAGTTGTTGCAAGTGGTGGATTTATTCAGTCACTAACAATAACAAGTGGGGGATTTGGATATACAAATGCCCCAACTGTAACTCTTTTTCAGCCTACTAAATCATTGGTTGGTCTTACTAATCAAATTGTAGATTTGGGTTGCAAGGGAGTTAATACAAACACGGTTTCACTTGAATTTAGCGACCCAGATGGAGGCCAGACTCCACCTACATCCAAAAGACCAGTTGCATCAATACAATATACTGGGGATGGTACGCTATGGAGAATTATTATTAGTGATGTTGGATATGGATATTCCGCAACTCCAACTGTATCGCACGGAGACATTCTTGCGTATTTGCCAATCTTAAAAACTGGTTTTACAACAAATTATGGAGATGTAAATTCAATAGTATCTGATGTTAGCGATGTTACTGGAAACAATAATGCTCGTTTTGGTCTTGTTGCCCTAGCTACTGTTTCAACTTTTTCTGAAACTGCAACAAAAATTAACCTTGGCGGTCTTAAAATTGGATTTAATCCTAATGGAACTTTTCCAGATAATCATAAATGGATTACTGGTGGGATAAGCCAAAATGGGGACAATACATTTCGATATGTATATGCCACAAGGAATGGCAAGACATATTCAACAGACCCTAGAATTGCAAAAGCACAACAGTCTGCTCTAGTTGAGGGTGGGGCTAAATTGTATAATGATATTGGCGTTGTTGTTACCGGCTCACAATATGACCCAAAATATCAAAGGGCGGTTTTAATAAGTGAATTTAATGGCACACAAGCCCCCGGTTTGTCTGCACAGATAAATGGAGTTACTATTGTCGGAAGAAGAAATCTTGCAAGTATAAATACTAATGCAAATGCTATTTCTAATTTTCCAAACCCACAACACGATAAATTTGCTGGGAAAAGTGCTTTGGTTGCTATTGTCCCAAAAGATAGAAGCATTATTCCAACCAGATATGCAGTTATGGAAATTTTTATTCCAAGAAGAGATACATCTTATATAGTTTCCGCATTGGATTTAGGAAATAATGGTGTATCTTTTAGTTATTCAGATTTTGGTGGAGGAAGATATACACCAGAATTTAGGGTCTTGGATGCTGGTGCTGGATATCCAGCAACATATACAAAAAATTATGACCTAGTTGAGCTTGGTGCATTGACTAGCGACCCAGTTATTTTTGAATTTAGCGGAACTACTGTTTATACTATGCCATCGACTCTTGCTGATGGCTTTATTGATACGGCTTTCTCTGTCCCAGCAAGTATCGCAACCCGACCCGGCCCAGCCGCCGTACAATATCTATTGGGTGGCGGGGGTATTGGATACACCAGAAGCACAAATATTGCATTCCAAAGCGTTCAAACCTTGGGATTGGTTCGATCTGCTGGCCTGAGTAATGTTCCCGCATCATATTCAGATGGGACATATAGCTGTTCGGTACAAGCCCCTGCGTCTGGAACGCCAGCACAAATAAATTTAGTTGTAGATAGAAATGGAAGCAGGTCGCAAGTTGTAGTAGTAAATGGTGGTAGCGGATATACTTCTGCCCCTATTGTTACCGCACCAGCACCAAACTTTATTAGTGGACAAGTTAAAAGTGTTTCTGTTTTGACTCAGCCTCAAGGATATTCAATAGATCAACAATTCTACCTTTCAATTCCAACCAGTCCTATTGATGGCGGGCAAGCCTCAATATTATTTACGCAATCTAGCTCTGGTTCTGTAAATGTAATTATTGAAAATCCCGGCTTCGGCTATCAAACCACACAAGTTGCAACTGCACCAGACCCAGACAGAAGGCTTGAGTCTGGATTTTTAAGAACACTTGAATTGCAAAATAGCCCTAATGGATACATAGTTGGGCAATCTTACTCGTTACAAATTGGACAAAGCCCTCAAGCTGGCGGGAATGCTGTTGCCAACATTATCAAAGAATCAGAATCTAAATATACATTCCAGATACTTAATGCTGGTGCTGGTTATGTCTCTGCACCCATTGTGACAGCACCGAGTCCAGACGCTCCCAACGGACTGCTTTCGTCAGTAGCAGTAACAACTTTGGGTGCTGGATATGCACCGGGAACATACGAGGCCACAGTAGGCACAGCACCCTCTGGGGGGCAGACAGCAAAAGTTAATTATATTGTTGATGAGAATTTAAGTGGTGAATATGTGGTTGTCGAGAGTGGAAAGGGATATATTTCAGCACCATCTATTTCTGTCCCAACGCCAGCGGGGGCTGTCATTTCCTCTATTTCCATCACTTGTGCTGGCTCTTATTATACTAGCGATAATTATAGTGCAACAATACAAGATGCCGCTGGTTCTGGTGCTAGACTAGATGTTCCGACAATACAGAATGGGCAGTTGCAAAATATCAATGTTTTGAATAAGGGTTATGGCTTTACAGATAACCCAGCGATTGTTTTCCCAAAACCCCCTATCCCACAAACCCCACAGTTACAAAGAAATCAGCTAGACTTAACCTTTAACATCACAACAGCCTCGGCCAATGCCATCCTATCGACAGCAACCCAAAGAGACATTCTTATGGAGGTCTACGAGACAGACGGAACAAACGAGCAAGTTGTGGCACAAGCTACTGTAAGTCTTGCCAAACGAGTTTTAGAATAACTCTTGGGCTAATGCCCTAGCGAAATCCTATGGGGAAAGTTCTTCACGCTAGTGGTAGTGGATACTTCCCATTTTGCTTGGACAAGGGAGAGCCGGAACAAAGCGGAATAGATACCGAATACCCAATATCACTTCCACTTAAACAATATATGTCTTGGTGGTGGAGAGTCAAAACTTGGAGGGTTACAGGAAGCTCGCAAGGGAATCAAACAGCAACAATAGATGGCTATAATAGATATTCAAATTCTGTAACGATTGACTTACTTCAAGACGCTTATTGGACAAATTCAATCGCCGCAGAGGAAAATTTGGTATGCCAAGGCACAAGAACATTATTGTTTGGATTCACTTCATTTGTGAATGAGGATTCTGGCTCTGGCCCATTCCAATATTACAGCAATAATCCTTCATACATAACTTTTTTCCCATCTGGATATTTGAATGGAAATACAATTTATCCAAGGATAGTTATTGATGGTTGGTATAATACTTATGCTGGTGATATTAAAGTTCAAGAACAAGTCGACCCCTATTCGTTTTTAATCATAGATGGCATCACAATTCCTTGTCATATTCGATGGTTTCCGGGCTGGGCATATGCTTCAAACTGGTCTTGGTCTGGTAGTCAGTCATTTCAAATTAACCCAGCAACCTATTGGCCTTATGAATAGCCTTTGACACTCACCCCTTCTTATGAACCAAATCTTAGCCTTCGTTCAGTCTCAAGATGTGTTTGCTTGGGTGGGTGCTTTGGTTGCCCTTCTCTCTGCCGTGATTGCGGTTGCCTCTTTGATTCCCGGTGACGAGCCAGAGAACACCCTGCAAAAAGTGGTGGACTTCCTTTCCAAGTTTTCTAGGAAATAAAAGATGTGGGAGGCCATACTCGCCTCGCTTGCTGGTGTAATTGGAATCATCGCTTGGTGGACGAAGAATAGAGCCAAGACAAGAAAAGAACGAGACGATGAAGAAATTGCTTACAACCGCCGTCTCCGTGATTCGGAAGTCGATTCTTGGATTCACCGCCGCTAGTTTAATTTGCGGGTGTGCAACCACCCGCCCCTACGACATTGGCGAAGTCCCGAACCAAGATTCGATTACCGACTACATTATGCGGTGGGACAAGCTCGACCGAACCAAGGCAACCCCAGACGAATACAGACAGCTTTTTGGGCAAGCACTCAAAACAATATCTCGACTCGTGGAGGAGAATGAAAGACTCCGAAAGAGGCTTGACCAGTAATGACGATTCGGGAGGCGGTGGAAAGGTCAAGAGGCCACATAGAAAAGTGTGAGCCTAGTTTCGGGAAGAGGGTTGGGGCTTGGTACTCGGAGTTGATGAGCAAAAAGATTCCAGTTTTGATCTACTGCTCTACTAGAACTCCTCAAGAGCAAGAGGAACTATACGCCCAAGGCCGAACCAAGGCAGGGAGGAAAGTTACAAACGCCCGAGGAATACCCCCACAGTCGCTCCACATTGACCTAGGTAAAGGCTCTCACGCAATAGACTATGTGCCCCTATCCCGCACCCCGACTAACGATTTAATCCCCTCTTGGGAGGACGACCAGACCTATTCCATTTGCCAGAAGATAGCCGAGAAACACCAGCTCCGACATCTTGATTGGGAACAACCTCATTTAGAGGATAGCACCATCTCTGGTTGGCGGGAGTTAGTATCCCCACAAAAGCAACAAGTGAATAATCAAAAAGTTTCTCTAGTCAGTAAGCGTCCGTGGTCTAGCAGATAAAAGGATGACATCTGAACAGAGCGTGGAGAAAACTCAAAAGCATTTTACTAAAAAGCACGAGCTTCATTTAACGACTTTGCAAGTTGCGGCGGTTGAATCGATGGAGAAGAAATACAAGCGGGGGGTTGAGGAAAACGAAGGAACGAAGTTATGGGAAATGCCCACGGCCAGATTGGTTGAGGAGGCAATAGCGGAAGCAACCGACCAAATGGTTTATCTTCTTTCCCTACGCCAACAAATGCACATCGTTATGGAATTAGCTAAGGATGGATGCACAGACGAAACATTGACAAACCCAAGAGCAAGAGAGTGTTGTCACCTTATTTACACAACATTGACTGGTCAATCTAAACCCCCTTTATGAAGCCCATTAAATTCGTTGCTTGTGGAGACATTCACGGCGATGAACAAGATGCTCCTTCGGTAAAGGCTCTGCTCGCTTTTACGAAAGAATACCAGCCCGATCTGGTAGTCTGCATCGGAGACCTCTGGGATTTTAGGGCGATAAGAAAAGGGGCAGGGGATGAGGAGCAAGCATCGAGCCTTCAAAAAGATTGGGATGCAGGAGAAGATTTCATTCGGGAGTTCTTTAAGTTTGGGGATGAGAGAATCTTTTTAAGGGGCAACCACGATGAACGGATATATGACTTGAGCCGTAACTCTCGAAGCGGAATAGCAAGGGACTATGCCAACGATGGGATTGAAAATATCGAAGCCATTATGAAGGAGACGAGGGGAAGGATGTTCCCCTATGATTCCGTTGCTGGTATCTACAAGTGCGGGACGCTCTCATTCGCACACGGCTACGGCCACGCTATGCATTCTGCCAAACAGCACAGCGATGCTTATGGAGATGTTATCTTCGGCCACACCCACGCCATTGATTATTTTCGTAGCGTCTCCATCGACCCTCGCACCGGGTACAACATCGGATGCCTCTGCAACAAGACTCCCGAATATAACCGAGGCCAGTTGCGAAGGCTCCGCTGGCAACACGGCTGGGCGTATGGAATGATCTACCCCGACAAGACCCACGATGTATTCCAAGCAAGACAACGAGGCAACAAGTTCCATCTACCCACAAACATAAAATCCTTCTAATGAAATCCCCACGAAATCCTTGGCAGAAACTTCTACAAGAACACATCCAAAATAAAGAATGCCCCCCACGACCAGAGGGGTTCAAGACTCGTGAAGAAATAATGGAATTGATGGGCAAGAAATCCAGTTCGATTGATCGCATCCTTCGTGAGCTACTCGACAAAAAGAAATTGGAGGTTCGGAAAATTCAAGTGGTTATTACAAGCAAAAAGGGTTTTAAAATCTTTAGATGGATAAAAGCCTACAAAATCCTCCCTAGTAAGTAGCGTATTTATAGAGACTTACAAACAATCGTAAATAAACCATTGACAAGTTGTGGGGGTGTGCTAGGGTTGGAGTATGCAAACAACCAACAGCAACACCACATACTCGAAACAACGCCACACCTTCACCCACAATCACGATTACGAAAGCGAATCAGTCAACGCAATCGTGTATGGTGGGCTTGAATACCCCAACGACATCAATGGCAACATCCATATTGTTGATCTTGGTGAAGGTAATGAGGGTGGCAGATATATGCTCACCCTTGAAAATGACGGATGGATGTCTGATGATTTAAGTGAACTTGAGCCTCGTCTTTTTCAATGGATGAATGATTCTGGTTACGAATACGATTCTAAATAAACAACCAAGAAAGAAAAACCAAATGAACACAACTAAAAAAATTGGTGAGATTTGGAAGTCGATCATTGATGGCTCAATCAATGCTTGGGAAAGAGAGTGCGAATTATTAGAGCAAGGATATGAGAGAATGGATGATCGGTTTAACCTCGGAAGAAAGGTTTGTCGGTATCGTTTGTTGGTACAAAAAAGAAAGGAATCATAATATGAACAAAATCCTAATAGCATACATCATCGGACTAGTCGTAGGTGCTGGCTCAACCCTTTTCATCATTGAGCAACTCCTAAAATAAGTCTTGCCATAACCCATCGAAATCCCTACAAAAAAACAATGACATCCTTCCCACTCCCAGCAAGGCCACAAGCCTCCGCAGTTCCAGCATCCCACATTGAGTTCAAAAAAGATACAGCTATCGAAGGCAAGGCTAATGGCTGGCGAGGCTTATTTCATCAAAAGACTGGCATCGGATACAACCGCCACGGAAAGATTGCATCCAACCATAACCTAATGGTTGAGCGTCTCGCCAATGCTGGCATCAAAGCCCCCTACATTGATTGCGAGATTATGGGGATGCGAACTAAGACTGGCAAAGGAACAATCATAGTTATGGATGCCTTCGACCCCGCCAACCCCAAGCCTTACGCAGAACGGATGAAGGAGATTGAACACCTCGAAGCCGTGACCTTTGATGTTCCGCAGAACAAGCTCCTTCGCTTTGTTCGGCTTGCCCACCATAAGATCAATTCAATCTGGGAGGAGATGAACTACCAGAACAACAAAGCTGGCGAGGTAATCTGGGAGGGTTTCGTGATGAAGGCTCTGGATGATGGCAAGTATCCATTCATTACCAACCCCAACTACTGCTCGCCAGCTTGGCAGAAGCAACGGATACGCTGGTGATCTTTGGCCTCATCATCTTTGTGGGGTTGGTGATTGTCCGAGGGCTTTATCTAATTGCCCAGCACATTGACCAGCAGAACTACGAGAGACGGAGATTCTATTTGTCCGTTGCCGCCGACCTAGACCGACTGGACAAGATTGTAGCCGAGGGCAACCAGCCCAAAGAACCAGAGCTAGTCTTGCCCACGAAGAACTGGGTAGGGAGAAACTAGAATGAAGTTATCCCCATCAGCCAAGTTTGAACTTCTTTGGAGGAGTCTTGGGGGTGGGGAGCTAAAGAGGGAGCATAAGTTCGCCGAGGGCAGAAGGTTTAGATTTGATTACTACCACACATCTAGAGTATCCATCGAACTTGAGGGCGGTGTGTGGAGCAGGGGTCGCCATACGAGGCCATCCGGGTTCTTGAACGATATGGAGAAATATAATCTAGCCGCCTCAATGGGCATCCTAGTTTTCCGTGTGCCATCTCACGACATCAGCACAAAATGGCTTTCCCCAATAATCAAAACCATAAACGAAAGGACAAACAAATGAGTGAAGAACTTCCTACATTTTGGCACGAAGAACCAGCCAATAAAAAGCGACCAAATGAAACTACGGATGAGTGGGTAGTAAGATTGTTCGGTGCTTTCCCAGATACAGAGTTCGACCAGCGGAATGACTTTAGAAGTTTGAATTTACCAGTCAGAGGAAGCAGAGAAGATCGTGAGTCGCTAGGTGACTACGACTATAACCAACAACCAATAAGGAGAATGAAATAATGAGTGATAACCAATTAGTAATTCAGAACGGCAACGGAGTCTCAACCCACATTCGGCAAGCAACGGATGTAGCTGGGGCTTGTCGAGCCATTGTAAAGGAAACTTGCCAACGCATCGGTCAAAAAGATTATGTCCGAGTCGAAGGCTGGCAAGCAATCGCAGTCGCTCACGGATGCGTGGCCTCTGCAAGAGATGTTGAGCGTCTCGAAGATGGCTATCGTTGCATCGGTGAAGTCAAGCGTATGGACAACGGCCAAGTCATATCGAGTGCCGAGGGGTTCTTGGGTGATGATGAGCCTATGTGGGCAAGCCGCCCGACCTACGCCAAGAGGGCGATGTGCCAGACAAGAGCAATCAGCAGGGCTTGTCGTTCTGCCTTTGCCCATATCGTAGTGTTGATTGATAAGAGTCTATCGACCACGCCAGCCGAGGAAGTTCCTCACGGCGGGTTCGAGGACATCAACACGGACAAGTACGAGCCAGCACCCAAGCCAGTAAAGCTAGACACGGTTAAGTCTGATTCGATCAGCAAGGCAGACCTAGCAGACATCACGGCAAAGCTCAACGGAGTTGCGGTCAAGACGAATGGTGGTGAGCCTAGAGATATGGAATTGAAGTTTGGAAAGCACAAAGGCTCAACCCTTCGGGAGATCGCCGCCTTCGGAAACAAGGGCTTGGATTACTTGGAGTGGTTGAGCAAGCAAGACCTCAAGCCCGGAGCAGATGGCAAGCCATATAAGAACGACATCATCAGAAACGAAATCATCGCAGAGATTCTTGCGGAAGCAGATGCGATACAGAAAGGAAAGCCCGAAGATGAAATCCCATTCTGACCTAATCCAAGACATCATCGATGATGCGATGCGTAAGGCCGCCGCCCTCGAAAGAGAGCGGTGTGCCGAACTCGTCCAACGACTAGCCGATGGAACAGAAGATCAAGTCATCCAAGACATTCTCAATGAGGTTGTCGTAGCCCTGCGGAGGCTCGGATGAGCGTTGATGTCGATGTTCCAAAGCTAAAATGGTCAATGCTTGAATGGCATTCAACAAAGGAGAATCCCAAAAAAGATGAAAGAATACTTATGGAATCTGGCGGTATGGTCTTTAGCGGTAGGTATCTCGATGATCGCTTTGTGTGTGCGTTTGGCGAGGTACTTAAAAAGGACATTCGGCTCTGGTCAAGCTGGCCGACTACACCCAAATGGTAAGTTTCCTTTCGTCTATCGGGAAAGCTTTGTGGGACTTATTCCTAATAGGTTTAGGATGTTTGTCTCTCTATCTCACCATTCTGTTTGTGAGCGGAGCATTATGGGATTTGGGAAAAGATATTATGGAAAGGATTAAAAAGAAATGAGCGTTAAAAGATTAAAGCTAGTAGATGAGTTTCACGCAATCGTATCGAAGCGTTTGAAAGAATTGTTCAAGGACTTCGACCACGCCAAGCGTGAGAACTATAAAGACATCATCAGCCACCTCGACTACTCGCATCGTATCACTAAAGAGCTATTGGAACGAGCGAAGAAGTATCAAAAGATAGATATGGAAAAGGCCAAGAAGTGAAGTTGCCGTGGATTAAATTCTTTGTGGCCGACTGGCTTTCCGATGAGGCTCTGCGGTCTTGTTCGGTAGAGGCTAGGGGGCTTTGGGCAGATATGATTTGCTTGATGGCAAAGTCAGATCGACACGGATATTTGCTTATCGGCGGCAACCCAGCCCGAAGCGAACAGCTTGCCAGAATCTGTGGTCTAACCCCGCAACGCACATCAGAGTTGATGGACGAGCTACACGCATCTGGAGTGTTCAGCTTCGACAAAGAGACCATCATTTCACGCAGAATGGTGAAGGATGAGCAGTTGCGTAAGTCTGACGCTAGTAGGAAGATGCGTATGCGTCACGCCGATGTCCAGCAAATGTCCAGCAAATGTCCCATCGAAAGTCCTAGGCAGAAGCTAGAAGCTAGAAGCGAGAAGCTAGAAACTAGAACAGAGAGAGAGGGCTTACGCCCCACGCTCGCTGAATGGATTGCCTTTGCTAAAGAGATTGGATGGAGGCAGACGGATGCAGAGTCGGCTTTTGATTACTACCAATCGAACGGATGGAAGGTGGGGGGCAGGGCATCGGTTAAGGACTGGCGAGCTTGTGCCAGAAATTGTCAGCGGAGAAGCAACCAACAACCAACCAAAGGAAACCAACCAATGAAGAAACCAATCAAATCGGGGTGCGAATCCCCACCAACCTATAAATTAGCTGGATTTAACACCCATAATGACTGGGTAGAGGCCGGGTGTCCGTGAACTACCCTCAAGATATGGTTTTGGCCGCCACAATCCATCGGGTTAAGATGTGCGAGGACAAATTGCGTGAGTTTGAGCAAATGGTAAGCACACTCACCGCTACAATGGCACAAAATCGAGCAGAATTGGCCTCACAAGGGCTTGAAAAGCTCGTAATGGGTGTAACTACCCACCTCGACATCCCCAAAGAGCTTGTTCCGACCTATGGAAAGGCTGGGGCGAGGCGAAATCGTGAGTATTCGACTGTGAAGAAGCGATGGACGCTCTGGAAGCATCAATTAGAGAGTGGAATGTCGATGAACGAGCTTGCAAGAGCTTGGGGAGTCCATCCAACCACGATTCTGTTCGCCAAAAAGCAAAACTTCATTGTTCGTAAGGCGAAAGGAGGCTCACGATGATTGCGATTGTTGAGGCAGAGCAGTTCGAGTTGCCTTTTATGAGGACAACCCATCCAGTAAAGACGGAAGGCCACGACCAGAACGCTCGCATCCTAGCCCATTTGCAATCGGGTCGCACACTCACGGCTTTGGAGGCACTCGATTGGTTCAAGTGCTTCAGATTGGCAAGCCGAGTTTGTGATTTGCGGAAGGCTGGTTACGATGTGCAGAAGCGAACAGTCAAAACCAATAGCGGCAAGAACATCGCCCAGTATTATTTGTCTTGTTGAACAACCCAAAACCAACCCTTGCCTCAATAAAAACTCAAAGTAAGTTGCAAACTCAATGAACGAAGCCTACACAACCCTAGAGGCCAAGGCCAACGGCATACTTGCCGACCGCTACCCCGGCAAGGAACTAGAAAAGCTCTACGCAACGACCAGAAACCAAGCGACCATTGATATGCTCCGAGATGCCGTGTTCACCCTAATCACCAACGAGATTCCGACTTGCACGATTGCAGAAGTTCTAAAGAAAACCCACGGAGCAATCCAGTACCACCTTCGATATTTGGAGGGTAGGGGCAAGATCAAAAGGCCGAACAAGCGATGTCATTGGACGGAGGTGAAATGTGAATGAAAAGCCAACCCACCTCGACTTGTTCAGCGGAATCGGAGGATTCGCTCTTGCCGCTGGATGGGCTGGATTTGAAACTGTTGGATTCTGCGACAACGAACCATACGCCCAAGCCGTCCTCAAAAAGCATTGGCCGAATGTCCCAATCCACGGAGACATCAAAACGCTCGATGGCACGGCATATCGAGGAGTCACTCTTCTGTCAGGAGGATTTCCCTGCCAGCCGTTCAGTTGTGCCGGGGAGCAACGAGGCAAGGACGATGACCGCTATCTCTGGCCGCAAATGCTCCGAGTCATACAAGAGGCAAGGCCAGCTTGGGTCGTTGGTGAGAATGTTGCTGGAATCATCGGCTTGGCACTCGACCAAGTGTGTTCTGACTTGGAAGCAGAAGGTTACGAAGTCGAGCCGATCATTATTCCAGCTTGCGGTGTCGATGCCCCGCACAGAAGAAACCGAGTCTGGGTTGTTGCGGGGGGGGGGGCGATGTGGCCGACTCCAAGGACACCAAGCGGAGGGCCAGACAACTCGGCGAAACGCTTGCGACCATCGGGACATCGAGGAACAACAAATCTCTTGGGTGCTGTTCTGGCCGACCCCCAAAGCCAACAAGGTTCATCCAATGATAACAGACAAGAACAGAGAGAAGCTAGCCGCCCGGAACAAAGCCAATTTAGAGGAAGTGATTGCGGGGAATTGCAACGGAGCAACTGGACAACTGAACCCAGCGTGGGTCGAGTGGCTAATGGGGTATCCAATCGGGTGGACAGAATTAAAGGACTGGGCAACGCCATCGTCCCGCAAGTCGCATACCAAATCATCAAGGGCATAAGAGAACTTATATGAAAATCAACAAGATGGAGGCCAAGGCAATCGAGGCACAGATCGAAAAGCTCAAGACCCCGATTGACAACGAGCAGGGCAAAAGAACTAAAGGGGACGAATCACCCTCAAGACGCTACCGCCATTTGTGCGAGCGACTCCATTTCTTAACTATGAGAAAAGCAATACTTATCCTAGCAATCAGCATCCTCGGTTCGGTGCAGGGGGCAAACATAATGATCGAAACCCCAAAGCCACAAGCCAAGAAAACAATCAAGGCTCGCATCACGGCATACTGGTTGGGGGAGGACGAGTTTGGGTGGAAAAGCTCTACTGGAAAACGGTTGGTTTCTGGTAAATCTTGTGCAGTAGACCCTAAAATTATCCCCTACGGAACTACCCTACTAATTGAGGGCAAGGCATACCACGCTCACGATACTGGGACGGCGGTTATCTCACGGAAGGCATCGGGCAAAACTAAGCTACCAGTCGTTGATCTCTTTTATGCAACCGAACGACAAGCAAGGCGGGAGTTGGCAAGGGTAGGACGGACAGCACTCGTAGAAATCCAATGAACCACCAAGGCCAAGACCCAGCCGATAGCATCTTGGCAAGCTACACGCCAAATATGGCAGACCACATCGACACCCTAGAAGATCGGGTCAAAGAGCGACTTGCCCAAATGAAGGCGATGAATCCAATGATTGACCTAAATCAACTAGCCAAGCTCACGGCAGAAGTGGTCGAGCAGACGATCAAGCACGAAGGCGATTCGCAGATGTTGAGGCATAGGCGAGACGACACCTTGGACGAAGCACTACTAGCCCTAGCCAGCAACCGAAGCCCAGACAGCCTAACAGCCATAGCAAAACGGTACATTAACCCTAGCACCGGCAAGCCATACACGAGGGCGGCCATCTCGGCTCGCCTTACGGAGTTGAGCCAACGAACTGGCCTAGTTTTACGCATCCAACGGAGCGAAAGGGTACGCCAGATTTACAAGGAACGAGCCTTAAGGGTGCATAAAAAGAGGCGGGAAGAGTGCCCAAAATGGAACAAAGAGGCGTGGGTCAAGGGCATCAAAAAGAGGAAGGCCAAATGAGGCAAGGCTCTAAAGTGGTCTGCATTGATGACGGCTTTCCACCAGAGATCGCCAGCTTTTACGACCACCTACCCATCAAAGACCGCACTTATGTGGTTAGGGATATGGGAATTGGGGTAGGAATAAACGGTGAGGCTGGAGAGATCGTTGTCTATTTGGACGGCCTAACGAACCCAGTCAGTACCACACCGCCTCACCCGGAGCGAGGCTTCAACGCAGAGCGATTCAGAGAGATCGAACCACCCGCCGAAATCGAGGCCGAAGAGTTGGCCGAGGCTACGGCATAACCCAAAAAGGACATCCTAAATGAGTGAAAAACAGATCGGAATGGAGCTACAACGCACGGTCAAGCAGTTAGAAAAGGCCAAGGAAAATGCCATACAACAGATGGGAGAGGCCATCGGACTAGCGGCAGACGCAGGGGATATTCTGCTATCGGCACGGACAGAGGGGCTAGACCTCGATGCCATCCAGACCTATGCCCAAATAAACGGTGAGCAAGCAAGGCGTTATGAGCGTGTGGCAAAGGCAAGGCCAAGCCTCCAAGCCCCTAGCCCTAGTGGCCTCAAGCAACTAGCCCTATGGACTGGGCTACTACCAGACCCCATTGAGACCAGCAACCCCAAGGCCGAGCAAGCGTGGCACTCCTACATCATCAAGGCTAGACAATGGCTCGCCCGAAAGAGCGTAACCCATTGGACACCAGCCCAAAAGAGCCAGTTCCTTGATGAAGCACGACCCATAGTGGAGGCATACAAGGAGGTAGGGGGCGAGCTATGACAAAAGCGATATGCCACTTACGCAAGTTTTTACACAAGGCACAAATGCGACTTACAGAAGCAGGGTTGTTGATTATAGGGTACTTATGCATAATTAGGCGTAAGTTGTTGATAGGGGAGTGTTTAAGGAGACTCCTACAAGGCAAAATCCTCCCAAACAGGTTCCAAGGTGCGATTTTTCTGTACGAGTTTCCTCTAAAACCTTTATAGAAACCTACTTAAAACAAATCTTGCGTAACTTTTTAGACACAATGAAATATCCATCTTTAGTAACAAAGAAAATCAGCGAGCTTTCACCAGCAAAATACAATCCTAGAACCATCACTTCGGATGCGTTGGGTAGGCTCACAAAATCTTTAAGCGAACTTGGAAATCTTCAACCGATAACTTGGAACGCCAAGACCGGAAACATAGTTGGAGGCCATCAAAGGCTAAAGTGCTATTTGGCACTTGGGAAAGACGAGATCGATGTGTGGGCAGTTTGGTTAGATGAAACGCAAGAGAAGGCGGCCAACCTTGCCCTCAACAAATTGAGTGGTGAATTTGATATGCCCCAACTCAAAGACATCCTAGAAGAACTAGATGCAGGGGAGATCGACATAGACATTACCGGGTTCAGCTTGGATGAGATTGGGAAGATGATGGAAGCGACTAGCCCAGAGGATGAGAAGGGTGAGGATGGTGAGAAATGCTTGGCGTGTGGGAAGCCTCTGTGAGAAATGATACGACAAAAAGAGCTATGCGAGAAGTGGGGGCTAGTGAAGAGCGAAATCTCAAAGCTAGTAAAAAGAGGTATGCCCCTTACAAGCGTAGCCGATGCAGAGCGTTGGAAAATAGCCAATCAAAAGAAGCCAAGCAGGGCGAGGCCGATCTTGTCAGCATCAACGAGCTTATCAGAGACATCAGAAAACTCGGATGCCGAGTCGATCAAATTGGAAAATCCGCTTGGACGATTACACCGAGCGAGGAGAGCCGAGGTAGTTGCCTACTCATTAGTTCAGAGAGCAACCAACGAAAGAAACCCAGTCGCTATGAGGGCGGCAGTTCAAGGATGGGGCGAAGCAAAAAAGCGAGTCGCAGAAGCAGAAATGGAACACGCTCGATGGGAAGAGGTGAACAGAGTTACGATTCGAATGGACGAGGTGCGAGAAGTGTTCGGCAAATGGCTAGGAGCAATTAGAAACCTAATGGACGCTATGCCTTCGAGCTTGGCGGCCAGAGCAAACCCCAGCGACCCAGAGTGTGCAAAGAGAGCTATCCAAGAGGGCATCGATCAAATCTTTGTCACAATCCAGAAAGCAGAAGGAGCATTCAAATGAACGAGTGCTTCATTGTTTTGCTAGTAGCAATCGCAATCCTTGGTATAGTGCTTCCATTCCTTGATCGATGAAACGCTCTCCACTTAAACGCAAAACCCCTCTAAAACGAGGGGGCAAACTACGCCGAGTATCTGCAAAGAGAAAAGGCCAGAACGAAGTCTATAAAGATGTGCGAGAGAAGTTTCTAACCAACAATCCAGTCTGCCAAGTGTGCCGATGCAAGATGGCAAGCCAAGTTCACCATAGGCGAGGAAGGTTCGGGGATAGGCTAAATGAGGTTGAGTTTTTCTTGGCGGTGTGCTTTGAGTGCCATCATCAAATCCATATGAACCCAGCTTGGGCATACGCAAAAGATTATCTGGTTAAGAGATGAACCCATTAGTCGAACCAGACATAAAGACGGAATACAACATCATTTCTCTTGGTGCTGGGGTTCAGTCTAGTTGCCTAGCCTTGATGTGTGCGAAGGGGGAAATCTCCCCTATGCCAGACTTTGCTATTTTCTCTGATACGCAAGACGAACCAGAAAGCGTCTATAAATGGCTAGAGCAGTTAAAGGCATTGTTGCCATACCCGGTTTATATAGTAACGGCTGGGAGTCTTTCAAAAGAATCATTAAAAATGAGGGTGACAAAAGATGGCCGCAAGTTCAGCAGAACGAACATTCCATTCTTTACCAAAAGTGCCAAGGGCAAGCTGGGTAAAATCGTGTTTAGGTCTTGCACGGCAGACTTCAAAATCAAGCCGATTATGAAAGAGGCTAGGGCTAGGTGCAAAATTAAGAGGGGGCAAAAACATATTTCAGTAACTCAATACATCGGCATTTCTTGGGACGAGTGGCATCGATGCAAGCCCTCTAGGGACGCTTGGGCACAAAGCCGTTGGCCTTTGATTGAAAAGCGAATGACTAGGCAAAGTTGCTTGGAATGGATGGAAAGGAACGGATACCCCAAACCACCAAGATCATCGTGTGTTTATTGCCCCTTTCATTCAAACAAGGAATGGAAGCGACTGAAACAAGAAGAACCAGAGGCATTTGAGCGAGCCGTGCAATTCGAAAAGGATATGCAACTTGCAAAAAAGAATAGTGAGAATTTTGACTCCACGCCATTTCTCCACAAGTCTTGCACTCCTATTGAGCAAGTAGATTTTAGGGACGATTTCGATAAGGGGCAGATGGATATTTTTGGTGGCGATCATCCTCATTGTGAAGAAGGGATGTGTGGGGTATGAACCAGATTGATGAGGCCAAGAACTTTGCTCGCCTTTTGTTTGAGCCAAGGGAACAACTCTCAATCCCAGAATGGGCAGAGAAAAACTTAACGCTTTCCGCAAGAGTAACGAACATACCCGGAGCGTATTCAACAACGCTCACGCCCTATGTCCGTGAACCGCTAGAGGCTTTTGGCGATGATTCAATTCGTAGGGTGGTGCTGGTATGGGGGGCACAAACAAGCAAGACCACAACGATTCTAGCTGGCCTAGCGTACCGAATAGCGGAGCGACCTTGCCCCGCCTTGTGGGTGATGCCGAGCGAACATTTAGCCAGATCATTCACGGAAACTAGGTGGTTGCCAATGATTGACGATTGCCCGGCCCTAGCCAAAGAAAAGCCAGACAACACCGACAAAATAAAAATCCTAGAACAACACTTCAAACGATGCTCGGTGTGGTGGGCTGGTACTAGCCCCTCTGCTCTTTCTAGTCGCTCGATTGCCTTGCTATGTATGGACGAGGTGGACAAGTTCCCAGAGCAAGCGGGGTCGGGGCGAGAGGCGAACCCAGTTCAATTAGCAGAGGCACGAGTCAGCACCTACCCAAACCATCTTATAATAGCAACCAGCACCCCCACAACTGCCGACTCAATCATTTGGAGTGAGTGGCAGAAGGGCGATATGCGTTTCTACTTCGTTCCTTGTCCTCATTGTGGGCATAAGCAGAAGCTGGTTTGGGGGCAAGTGAAGTGGGACGAGTCGGCCAAGATCGAGGATGGGGTTTATGATTTTAAGCTAGTGAAATCTTCCGCCTATTATGAGTGTGAAGAATGCAAGGGAAAGATTACAGACGGACAGAAAACCAAGATGCTTCGAGAAGGCGAGTGGAGGGCAACCAATCTAAAGGGTGAACCAGCCAGACGCTCCTATCATCTCAACGGCCTATATGCCCCTTGGGTTAGCTTCGGGAGTTTGGCGGTCAAGTTTTTGCAAGATAAGCACAATGGAATCATTGGCCTACAAGACTTCGTGAACCGAGTCCTAGCCGAGCCTTGGATGGAACACGAATCAGAGAAGATGGAAATCGTGGCGGGTGACTACAAGATGGGTGAAGTTCGGATGGGCGAGAAACTCATTATGGCTTGCGACATCCAAGAGGCGGGGGGTTTCCACGCTTGGTGCGTTGTGAGGGCTTGGGATTTAGAGGGTAAGTCAAGGCTAGTGTGGGCGGGGCGGTTGGAAACTTGGGGAGACATCCAAGCCAAGGCAGAAGAGTTTGGCGTAGAACATAAATGCGTTTTCTGCGATTCGGGCGACCAAACTAGAGATGTTTATTTGAATTGTTGTAAGAATGGTTGGATGGCCTTGGTCGGTTCAGACCGAGCCAGCTTCTCCGAAATTGTAGATGATCGAAAGCTCCAACGCCCCTACGCTAGAATCGCCAATGGCGACCCCTTCAGCGGTAAGGCGGTGCAATCCAAGGCAGGGTGGAAGTGGAAGTTCTGCCCAGTTTGGCGATGGTCGAACCCATCCATCAAAGACATCCTATCCAACCTATTAAAAGAACCCGGCTACATAGCCTTGGATACCCCCGATGTTTGGCGAGTTCATATCGAAGCAGAGGTGAAGGTCAGAGTGAAAAACCCTATGACTGGAAGGGAAAGGCTTGTTTGGAAGCAGATAGGGAAGAATAATCATTTGTTGGATTGCGAGTGTATGGCAATCGTAGGTGCGGCCTTATATGGTCGATTGAAAGTCTCCCCCGCAAGTTTGACAGAAAGTGAGTTTGATAATGGCGAAGGGTGATTTCATTGGGCTACCCCTTGCCACCTTAACCTCCTTGCGTGATAAGTATGTTACTTGTCTTGAGGCGATTGCGGTGGCGGGTTCAAGCTATTCGATAGCTGGTCGTTCGTTTTCAAGAGCGAATCTCGGTGAGGTAAGAGATACGATTGCGGAATTGACCCTAGCCATTCAGTCTGCTAATGGTACTCGTATCCGCACAACTTACACAAAGTTCTCGTGAAAAAAGCTCAACTAAATTTAATCGATAAAGCCGTTGCTTTTCTGAACCCGCAAGGGGCAGTTAATCGGATGATTGCACGACAAAAGCTCGTCAACTTCTCTTACGATGCAGTTAAATATACAAGGGAGCGAAAAGGGCCGAGTGCCCTTTCTGGTGCGGAAGATTATCACTCTAATTATGACCGAGTAGAATTGATGAAGAGGGCGAGGGACTTGGCAGAGAATGTTGGCCTTGTTCGCTCAATCCTAATGAAGTTCGCCAGCCATACCGCCGCAAACATTTCCTACCAAGCCAGAACCGAGAACCCCGAAGTCAATACCGAGGTCGAGGCATATTGGGCAGAGTGGTGGGACAAGTGCGATCTAACCACAAGGCATACTGGCTCAACGCTTATGCAAGTGGCGATGATGTCGATGCTACGAGACGGCGATTTTTTGATAGTCCTCGTGAGAGACAAGGATGGCAATCTAAAGATTCAAGGCATTGAGGCAGATAGGTTGGGAGACCCATTCAAGGTTTATACGAGCCTAGATTTGATTGGTGGAATCCATATTGATCGAGATACTGGTGCTCCAAGTGCCTACGATATTTATAATCGAAGCATCGGGGATTTCTATACTTACCAGACAACCATCCCCTCAAGCCAAGCGTTTCACTTGTTCGACCCGCTCCGCATTGACCAGTACCGAGGAATCTCCGCTTTCCATACCGCAATCAATGATGCACAAGACATATACGATATAATTAATTTCGAGAAGATGGCCGCAAAGAACGCAAGCTCACAAGCTGGCATCGTGAAGAGGAATAACAACAATGCCTCCGATCTCTCCTCGCTGACAAACGATGAAGACCTCAATGGCAACACGATTAAGCTAGAGGCGATTGAGTCTGGAAAAATCTCTTACCTAGAACCCGGTGAGGACATCGTGTTCCCAGATGGGCCGAGCCGTCCATCTGGTGCTTTTGCCGAGTTCCATAAGATTCTGTTGAGGAACATTTGCCTTGGGCTTGGCATTCCTTACAGCTTCGCCGTAGACCCTTCCGCTATGTCTGGCCCGACTGCCCGACTAGAAATGCAACAAGCAGGGCGAACCTTCCGAAGATACCAGAAGCTACTAGATGATAAAGTGCTTCGCCCGATTAAGAACATCGTGATTGCAGACGCAGTTGCAAGGGGATTGATTGAAGAAAATGTTGGGACAAGGACAACTAGGGGCATATTCAATTTTGGGGCGAATGTCTCCATAGACTTATCTAGAGATAGCCAGTCTGCGATCTCGGAATTTAAGAGTGGCTTGCGGACAGCGGCAGATATTTATAGTGAGCGAGGCCAAGACTTTGAAAGTGCTATGAGACAGAGGGCTATTGAGGCCAAGCTAGTGAAGGACTTGGCAGAGAAGTATGGAGTAGCACCAGAGACGATTTCCGATATTGTTACGCCTACGCCTCCTCCACCGCAACTACCTCCCGCCCCTGCACCCAAACCAGTTGCATCCACAAAGGACGAACCAGAGGAGGGCGACGATGAGGGTGGCGATCAGAAGCCAATTCCATTAGACCCGATTGACCCATCCTCCGAGGAGTTAGAGGTTAAAAAAAAAGATACTGAAGAGGCGTTAGCCAAGCTCGACCCGGCATCCATAAAGATGCTAATCGCTGGAATGATGGGCGGGATTGAGTTGGGTAGATACGATGGGATTGATTTTACACCACCACAAGGAGCTAGGGAGGCCGCTAAACGAGCCTTGGATGTAAGAGAGACAAAACCAGCCAGCCAACGAGGAATGACCCCGGTAGGCATCGCTAGGGCGAGGGATTTACAAAATGGGGTTAAGATGTCGCCCGACACGGTTCGTAGAATGAAAGCCTTTTTCGATAGGCACGAAGTGGACAAGAAAGGTGCAAGTTGGGACGAGCAGGGAAAAGGATGGCAAGCGTGGAATGGATGGGGTGGCGATGCTGGTTATGCTTGGGCAAGGAAAGTAGTTAAGCAGATGGAGGCTAGGGACAACAAAGAATTAGCAGAACCAGAGGCTTGCCCAATAGCAACTCAAGATATTAGGGTAAACCTAAAGAACCGACAGACAGCGGTGAATGTCGCAAACTACGGCCCAAGCAATCCCGGTCAGCCTAACGACCTATATTGGAAAGCCAAAGCAGACGAGTTCCAAGGGGATGTGGCTACAGCCAAAACAATGCGATGCGGAAATTGTGCGGCCTTTAGCCAAACAAGCAAAATTCTTGGATGTATCAAAAAAGGAATTGGAAGAGATGCGAACGAGGTTGCTCAAGCTGGCGACCTTGGATATTGCGAGATTTTTGATTTTAAGTGTGCCGCCAAAAGAACTTGCGATGCGTGGATTTCTGGCGGGCCAATTAAAGATAAAGCCAAGTAATTGACAAAAGGGATTAACCTTATGCCCCTACCCCTACCTTCCGCAGACGAATCCGAACAAGACTTTGTATCCCGCTTTATGGGAGACGAAGAGGCAGTATCCAAGTTTCCAGATGAAACACAAAGGGCGGCAGTTGCCTATTCGACCTATCGGGACGAGGAGATGGAAGAAATGGAGCTAGGTGGGGTGAGTATTTTGGAGGTGGGAGAGGCTAAAGGACACGACCTTTTCGTTGATAAGACCAGCCTAGAAACCGCCCTCAAACTTATGAGCAACGCCAAGAATGGCGTGAAGGTTAAGATGAACCACGGAAGCGGATTGGACGCAGTTGTCGGCTTTGCCCGCAACCCCCGCATCGATGGAGATAAGCTGGTTGCCGACCTCCGTTTGCTCCGCAACTCCCCCCACTACGGATTGATTAAAGAGATGGCATCCGAAGCCCCCGACCAGTTTGGGGTTTCATTGGCTTTTGTGAATGAATCCGAGACGATTGACGGCAAGGATTACATTCGACCCCAGAGCATCGCCTCTGCTGATTTAGTTTCCAGCCCAGCCGCCACGAATGGATTATTCGAGGAGATGGTGAAGTTTATGGAAAAACTCGGTTATGTGCAGGGAGGCAAGACCATCCCAGCCGTAGCCAAAGAAGCCGTGGAGGAAGCTCCACTTGACAAAAAGGACAAAACAAATATGGAAAACAATTATATGAAAGATATTGAGGACATCAAAGTCCGACTAGGGGCTATCGAGGCCGCTATGAAACCCAAAGAGGAAATGAAGAAAGAGGAGATGGCCGAGGACAAGAAGCCCTCCGAGACTCCTACTCCCGAAATCTCTGTTGAGGTTGAACCCTCCGAAGATAAAAAGGAAGAGATGAGCGAAGTCGTGAAGAAAGTTCTCACCGAGTTCGGCATTAAGCCCATCCCCGCCTCCCCTTCAATCGAAGTTCCTTCCGAGAAAAAGGAAGAACCCAAAACTTTTGAAGCTCTCGTGGCCGCCCATAGCGACTACGGAACAAGCAAGCTCAAGGCGATGAAAGCCGTGATGCTGTCCAACCCCAAAGAATACAGCGAGGCATTGTCTCGCGGTATCACTAAACTCTAATAAAAGGATAATACTAAAATGGCTACAAACATTGATGGTGGTGCAGTTCGCACCTTTAACTTCGCCTCTGCGATTTCGGCTTACCGATTCGTTGAGATTCACACGGACGGCACGGCTCGTGCGGCTGTTTCTGGCTCTGCTCGTTGCATTGGTTCTACCATTGCTGATTGTGCGGCCGGTGACAACCAAGCAGTCAAACTGTTTTACCCAACCTTCTTTGCAACTTCCGAGTACGGAATCACCGCTGGCAACCTCGTTGCTACGACTGGTTCTGGCCTTGTGACCACAGCGGCGGCCAATGTCGGCGTTGTTGGAGTTGCTCTCGAAACTGCTCTTGCTGATGCAGTCATCGAGGTTGCAGTTCCTTTAACCCAGTAATTTAACCAACCCAGAAAGAATATAAAAAATGAGTTACATTAGCGGCGGTTCAACAATTCGTGCCGACATCAACCAAGCGTTGATCGAAGCTCCTCAAGCCGATGTGGGCTTGATCGGTTCGCAACTCCTACCATTGCAGAATGTAGATGCAAAGAGTGGAACATATCTTAAAGTTCAACTTGCTGGTGCAGAGTTGCTCTCCAACAATGCAACGGCTCGTGATGCTGGTTCAGCATACAGCCGAGGGATTCGTTCCTTCAGTTCTGCAAATTATAGCACGGACGAATACGGCTTGGAAGAGTTGCTAGACGATTCATCCGTCAAGGACTTAAATCGTTTCTTCTCCTACGAGAGCGAAACTGCCAAGTTCTTGCTCCGTCAGTTGAAGTTGTCCCACGAGAAGCGGGTTTCTGATCTTCTCTGGGCTAGCTCGACTCCCTTCACCATCGCCGATCAAACTCGTGCAGTTGCCTACACCCAAGCGTTAGTGGCAACAGTCGATGTAGCTCGTGATGTGGCGACCGCCAAGCTGGCTCTTCAGCAGTATGGTTATGAGCCGAATTGCGTTGCAATGTCTGCCAATGTGTTTGAGTTGATTCGTCGCTCCACCCTCCTCCAGAACCAGTTCTTCGGAGTTATCTCCAATACTGGTGCTAGGTTGTTGAGCGAAGCTGAAATTGCGGCGGCTCTGGGAGTTCAGAATCTCCTCGTAGGCCGTGCGGCTTACAACACCGCTGGCAAGAACAAAACCTATTCTGGTTCGTTCGTTGTTCCAGACACCAAGATCATCGTAGGTCAGATTGCTGGTGGTGAGTTCACCGCTGGTGGAATCGGACGCACCTTGGTCTGGTCGGGTGACTCGGCTGGTGGTTTCGTCTCTGAAAGCTATCGTGACGAAGCTCGCCGTAGTCAAGTGTTGCGTGTGCGTATGAACACCGATGAGGTCGTGATTGACCCCAATGCGGCGGTTCGTATCACCACCAACTTCGCCTAAAGATTGTTGGTTGTTTCCTCTGAAGAAGGGGGAGTGGGTGAATAACCTGCTCCCCCTTTTTCTTTTAATTGACATCCCTTAATAACTAGAAATCCTAGTCTAAATGAAATATCCTATTTCCCTTTACCTAATCGCTGGAAATGAAGAAGCCCACATCAAGCGAGTTATTGAATCTTTTAAGCCCATCGCAGAAGAAATTATTGTATGTATGGCTAGGGGGTCAGCTACGCCAGACAAGACAGAGGAGATCGCCCTTTCGCTTGGGGCTAAAGTCATTCATTACAAGAATAAGAAAACTGATTGGCCTCACATAGACGATTTTGCTTCTGCTAGAAACACAGCCCTAGATGCTTGTAAGAACGAGTGGTCTATTTGGGTAGATGCCGATGATGTAATGGCAGAGGGTGGGGAGAAGGTTTTGCAAGAGGGGTTGGAACAAGCAGAAAAAGTGGGGGCTGAAATTGTTTGCTTTCGTTATCTAGTTGAGAATGCCGGATTAAATCCTATTCGAGAGATGGCCTTGCGTAAGGGATGCGGTAGGTGGAGGAACAGAGTTCACGAAGCCCTTGAGCCAAACGACAGAAATAAGCTATTGGCTATTGATAAGGTATTTAGGATTCATCGACCGATTACAAGCAAGGCAGATTCGGCAGATAGAAACCATCGCATCCTAGCAGACGAGCTAACCTCTACCCCATTCAATCTTTACTACCAGCACCAAGAGTTTTTCTTGCGGGGGCAAGTAGATAAAGCGATTGAAGTAGGGGAAAGAGCCTTGGCATTCCCAGACCTAGATGAGACTCTTAAATATGAGCTTCTATGTAACCTTGGTAGATGCTCACCCAACGAGAAGCGGTTTAGATATTTGGGGGAAGCGATTGGGGTTAATCCTATCCGCAGGGAGGCTTACTTTTATTTGATGGCAGAGTATTCCGCAAGGGGGGATTGGGCAAAGGCTTGGCATTCTGGAAGGGCTTGTATGGCTATGCCCAAGCCAAATCTTCACTACTGGAATCAAGTTCACGCAGTCTACGATTGGCAAGCCCTCGATGGATACCGAATGGCCTCTATCTGCTACGGCCAAAAAGAGGAAGTAGCCAAGCTGGTGAATATGTATCCCAAGCCAAAGATAAGCATTGTCCACGCTACGAGAGGCCGCCCCCAGTTAGCCTTTCAGCGTAAGATGCAATGGCTTGCTTTAGCCAAAGAACCCCTAGCAATTGAGTGGTTGTTTATGGTTGATGAGGATGAGAAGGTGGATTACACCCCGCACGAAGGCAAAAGGGTTAATCCGGGTGGAATCATCAATGCTTGGAACGAGGGGGCAAAGATGGCAAAAAGCGAGGTTATTGTGCAAATGAGCGATGATTGGAGTCCGCCGAGATACTGGGATGCCCTAATTTTGAGCAGAATCGACAACCTAGAGGCTGAGAGGGTGCTGGCGGTATCAGATGGCCTCCGAACCGACAAACTGCTTTGTATGGCTATCCTAACGCAAAAGAGGCTACGGAAGCAGGGGGGCTATATGTTCCACCCAAGCTACCAAGATTCAGACGGCATATACTCCGACAACGAGTTCACGGATAGAGCCTACCAAGACGATTGCGTAATTGAAGCTAGGGACTTGGTATTTAGGCACGAAAACCCTATGTTTGCAGGGGGCAATCCAGACGAGCAGTTAAAGAATCACAACAAGCCAGAGTTTTACGAGAAAGGAAAAGCCATCTATGAAAAACGCAAGGCAAACAACTGGGCTTAAAATATGCAAGAAGTAACGATTAACGATTCATTTGGGAAAGCCCTTGCAAAATATAGTGAGGGATTAGATGTTGGACTAGAAATTGGGGGAGGAACTGGGGATGGTTCAACTCAATGTATCAGGACGAAAAGGCTATTCAGCATTGAGAACCACCCAGACCGCATTGGTAGGCACTCAATGAATCTGTCCGCAAGGGGTGGAGTTTCGGTCAAGGGAACGGCAACCCTTCCTAAGCTCTGGATGAACCAACTAGATGTAGCAGAATTTTACGGAACAAATAAAACAAATCTTAATCAATATCCACTAGATCAAGTTATTGGCTGGTATCACGAATGCGTTGAATCTGCCGAACCTTACAGCACCAACGCAATCGAGGACATCCACTTTGAGCATAATGTAGATTTTAACTTTGTTCTGATTGATGGCTCACCCTTTTCTGGTGAGGCCGAACTTCGTTGCGTAAGGCCATTCCTAGCAGAGAAGGCAATCATCGCCTTGGACGATGTGAACGACATTAAGAACTTGGCGAACTACAACAAGCTCAAGGGATTTTCTAAACTGCTATGGGAAGATTTGGCGGTGAGGAATGGTGCGGCCATCTTCCAATTATGCTAACCATTTTTACCATCGTTCTTAATGGAATGCCTTTTATTGAAAAGCATCTAGCAGAGTTTCAAAAGCTAAAAATTCCTTGGAGGTGGAGGATTGTAGAGGGAGTTAGCGAGCCAGTTGGATGTACCCGGTGGTGCAAGCAAGTACCCGACAAATGGCATAAGGATTACAAGAGCATAGACGGAACACACGAATATCTTGAGAGCATCCAAGGCGGGAATGTGGTTGTTTATTCGCAAGGCAAGCCCTTCAACGGAAAGTTAGAGATGATTCAGCAAGCCTTGCTCGGCGTGGATGATGGCGTTGTTATGGAGGTGGATGCTGATGAGATGTGGCGAGCAGAACAGATCGAGGGGATTTACGAATGCCTCAAGGGGGCAGAGGAAGGGGCAACGATGCAGTTCCATTGTAACTTCTTTGTGGGAGAAAATAAGCGAGTGGTTACTAGGGAGGGCTATGGCTCAAACTGGTATGAGTGGATGAGGGCTTGGAAGTGGGGAAAGAATGTTTGCTTCACAAGTCACGAACCGCCCCGCCTAAACATCCAGTCTCGCCTAGTCCCTAGGGGAGTGACTGAAACTTGGGGGCTAGTATTCAACCATTATGCCTACGCAATCCAGAAACAAGTTGAGTTTAAGGAAGATTTTTATGGCTACAAGGGGCTGGTGGATGGGTGGAAGGAATTGCAAAAGACAGTCGGCCCAGTTCGATTGAGTGAATACTTCCCCCACCTACACGATAAGAGCGTAGCCGATGACTGCTAAAACAATCAAATACTCCCAGAGGCTAGGAGACATCATCCGTTGCCTCCCGGCTTGCAAGTATTTAGCAGACCAAGGCCACGAGGTATTCTTTGATTGCTTACCCCAATACCACGGCATCTTCGAGATGGTTTCTTATGTGAAGGTTGGGAACAAGGGCGATGTTATAGACCTTGAAATTTGGCCTAACAAATACCAAGAATATCGCTTCTCTGGAAAGACCTGGACAGAGTTTGTGTATGCCCACCCAGATATTAACAAGGCAGACCCCAAGGATATTCTGTTTGATAGGCTGGACGATGCCCCAGCCAAAGGATTGCCAGAAACCTATAATATGGTTGCTCCCTTTGGAATAAGCCAAGGGCATAAAAGAGACCCCCTGCAAATCATCGTTGAGGCAAGGAAGAAGTGCGGTAGTGACAACTTCTTTGTTTTATGCCAAGAGGGTACTGAGATTAAGGGATTGCAAACTTACACAGCCCCAAGCATACCAGAATTGGCTAGGGCAATAAGAGGGGCTAATGAGTTTTGGTCAATAGATAGTGGGCAAATGGCAATCGCCGCTGGGGTTAGAAAGGAAAGCAAGGTTGTGTATTTCCCACAAACCATAGAGCCATTCGATAAGGACAATATCTTTATCTGGGATAGCGTAGAGATAAATTGACATAAGGGGTGGGTTTATGGCGGGGACAATCGACACCACCTATTTCTCAACCGATCTTACAAATATGATCGGAGACCTATATACAGTTGTCACCGGGCTTGGTTCTTCTGCTGTATCTGCATCTGTTACCGACTTAACGATTGCACAAGAGCTAGATGTGGGTGGAGAGATTTTAAGAGTTACGCAAAGTATGGTTGTCCCGGCATCAGCTATTTCATCTCCCATAACGATTGGGGCTTATGTAACAGTAGGGACGGCAGAGAGGATGATTGCTGGGTATCAACAAAGTGCAGACGGCGTTAGCTACACAATCGATATAGCTGACCCAACGACCTAATGATCTCAATCGAGCGTCAGATTGAGAATGGGCTGGCAACAGCCTTGGCGGATATTTCTGGCGTTAATATCTACAAGAGCGATACCGAAGGCCAACGATTGCTTCCCAGCCTAGTAATTCAAGCCTCTATTGGGTCAGAAGAAATCATACCTTACTCTGGCGTATTTCGTTGCCCAGCCACAATCACCTATGCAACAAGGGCAGACACAACCACCCGAACAGATTTTGATGCCAAGTTTCAAGATATCTTACAAGTGATGTATCAAGAGCCTAATCTAGCTAGTGTTCTAACCACGGCCACTCTCAAGGTATTTTTGGCTAATGTGATATCAGAATCGCCAGACATTAGGTCAGAGAATAGGACTTGGGCAAAAACCATCTTCCTAGACATTTCCTGCACAAGTATATGATTAGCCCCCAGTTCAAGATAGAGGATGCCTTGGCGAGCCTATTAACGCCAATTTCGGGGCTTAATGTGTGTGTAGCGAATAGAAGGGGGTTAAGGCTATTCCCATACGCAACGATTAAAGCCTCTATCGGTGGGCAACAAATCATCCCCTATTCTGGGGTATATGAGATTAGCGTAGAACTCAATTATTCAGATTCAGCCACACGGACTACCCAAGCCATATTCGATGACAATTATTACAGCATCTTTTCGACACTATATAGCAACAACAACACATTGAAGGAAAAAGTCCAAGACAAGGTAACTGATTTGAAGATATTTATGGGCAGAATCACAAGTCAAGCCCCAACAATACGAGCCGATAAAAGGGCTTGGCAGAGGGGGCTTACTCTTTCATTTATAGTAACCCCAGACCCAACGGCTGATGGAACGAGAAATTATGACTTCTCGGACTTCTTAAACAGCTTCTATCTCGGCACGATTTAACAAGGAGATTGAAATATGGCACTATCCATTTTAGACGGCAACCAGTCGGCAACCACGCTTTCTACCATTGTAACTAGCGGGCAACACATCCCAGCCCATACGGTTGTTAGCCTTGGAAGCAACGCCATCTCTAATATCGCAACCGCAATTAGCGGGAGTACGGTATGTGTTGGCAATCTTGGCCTCTTGCAATCTACTGTTGCAACAGAGGGGATTTCTGCATCTGGTAATTTTATTAAAATTGGTGGGCATACTGGGACATCTACAACTGGAAATATAGTTCACGTTTCTTCTGTTGGGGCGTTGCGTGTCGATGGTTCTGCCTATACACAGCCAGTATCTATTGCGTCAGTTACAATCGGGAACACAGTTACAATCGCTGGTACAGTCACAGCCAACCCAACTGGGACACAGACGATTGCAGGGACGGTGACGGCAGTATTATCAGGGTCATCCTATGTGGAAATAGCCGGTGGGATACAAAATTGGGTAGAGGATTACGCTTCTTTCCCTATCTCTGGCACGGTAACCGCAAATCTTTCTAGCGTTCGCAGTCTTGGGGAGAGCGGGAATAGCGGAGGAGTTTTAGTTTATGGTTCTGATTCGAGTGGAAGTTGCTACCCAATCCCATTAACTGCCAATGGCTCATTACAGGTGCTTGGAACAGTCGCCATTGATTCTGCTCTACCATCTGGCACAAATCGCATTGGAGTGGTGACGATTGGTGGTGGCACAGTTACCATCGGAGCAGGGACGGCCCAGATCGGTTCTGTAACAGCCTCAATCTCTAACAGCGTAGTCACATTCTATCCGCTCCAAGGCACGACTGTAACTAATAGCAATTTCACCAGCACCACAGCCTCTACCACGCTTGTCTCGGCAGTTTCGAGAAGGGAGTGTCTGACGGTGTTTAACGAAGGTGCTGGGAATCTTCACATCTCTCCGGGTGCAACTTGTACGACCGTGGCCTATCAAGTTCGCCTATCGGCTGGCGATTATTGGGAATGCCCGCAGGGGCAACTTTCCCTCGCACATACCGCAGTATTCGCCACAGCTGGCACGGCTAGAGTGACAGAAGTTAGCTAGGGAGTAGGCTATGCCTCTCACGAAAAACCCAAGCGACATAGACAGCTTTATTTTTGCCTCTGGGCGAATGAAAATGTATCGGGCTGGGTTGGCTGGTTCTTATACAAAAACTATTGGCACGGGCGGGGTAGCCACGCTTGCAAATACTGGAGGTTTTCATCTGAATTTGAACGCTGGCTCTTCGGCAAGCGGAACTTCTAAAATTGGTTACTTCGACCCTACTGCGGCACTAATGACGGCAAGTGCTGGCAAGATTGACTACTCAAAGAGAATCAGATTTTCAATGGGTGGTATGATGTATTTGGCCAGCACAAACTCTGTTATCAGAATGGTATTTGGTGGAACTGGAAATGCTACTGACGCTCCATTGGCGGGAGTTAATGGTCTTACGATCAAAGGATTTGGAGTCGAATTTGCTCTGCAATCTAGTATTATCCAAGCAAGGCTAATAGGATATAATGCCTCATATCTAACGCCGACATCATACACAACGCTAACAAATGGCTTTGGGCTTGCCGCATCTGATAATAGGTTTTTTGGCGTTGTGATTGAGTCTGATGGAGCAGGGAATATAAATCTCTACGGAGCAGATTCATCCATAAATCCAAATATAAATATTGGGCAAGTTCCGCTTTTAACTCTTACTGGTGGCCCGACTAACGACACAAGCACAAATAGATTCGGCCCAGAAATTCATTGTTCAAACTCCTCCTCTTCTCCAACGGCAAGCCCCTCTGCAATCCTCCAATCAACTCATTGGTTATTGGATGTACAGTAATGAAGCTGTTGTTGGTTGCTTTGTTCTTTTGCTCTTGCTCTCCACGGCACAAGGACAACAACGCCCTGCCACGATATAGCGATATGGGTGCGGCTGAAGATGCGGGGAAGGTGAAATGAATGAGTGCTACGGATGATAAGGATACTCCTAGTTGGCGGGACTTTATGGCAAGCCTCAAGTTCTTGGAGGCAGAGGGATACATAGAGATATTTTATAACGACAAGGGCGAGCAGATGGTTCGGATTGCCCCCGGTGCGGAGCGAGCTACGCTATGAGTGCAGATCAAGTTGCAGAACTTCAAGAGCGTTTATCTACTGTCCGAGAGGCTATCGCAAGAATAGAAGAAAGACAGCAAAATATAATCTCGGTTTTAGAGCGTCACACTAGCGAACTTGCTCAATGGACAAATAAAATCAACACCAAGGTAGATACCCTAGAAAGGGACGCTCACACCATCAAAACAAAGCTATGGCTAGTTGCTCTAGTGTCTGGGGCTGTATTCTCTACAATCTGGGAGCTAATAAAGGTGCGGGTGTTCCCACGATAATTTGACACAAAGGAATATCAAATGGCCGCTACAAGTATAGGACTTTCTTCCGTTGCCTTTGGACTCGCCGCTGAAACTGGCGTTGTTATTCAGAGCTTCTCACTTACAAACACATCAGAGACAACTGAAGTATCAAAGCACAATGGCACTCATTCTGCTGTTGCGTTTTCTGCTTTCAAAAGGAATGTTAGTCTTTCTGGTAATTGTAGCGGTGCTGTTGCCTCCTCTGGAATTGGTGGTGCTCTTGCCCTAACTGGCAACACAACCGCAGTATCTAGTGGAACTTACTATGTGACGGATGTTTCTTTCTCACAAGCCGCCGATGGCTTTAATAGCTTTGACCTATCAGCAACCTCATACGAGGGATTAAATACATAATATGGCCGCTACAATCATCGGAAATAGCACAGACCTCGCCTTCGGGATTGCCTCCGCACAGACCGGGATGGTGATTCAATCCATCTCATCCTCTGCCTCGGCTGATGCGGTTGAGCTAAAGAATAAGGGTGGGGATGTAACGGCAGTAGTGTTCCGCAACAAGAAAGTCACCTACTCAGTAGAGGGTGCATATACGACCTTTAGCGGTAGCGTTGGGGCAACGATCACAGTATCCAACGGAAGCAACTACGATCTCTCTGGTGCGGCCTATATTACTGAAACCGCCAGAAATCGTAGTGCAGACAACTTTGAGACGGTATCCTTTACGGCAGTTCGATACGATGGTATAAGTTAGTTTTAACCTAGAAATCCTTATGCAAGAAAAAATCCTCTATACTCGAAACATCAAACTAGCCTCGGTTCTCGCCACTTTTGGCATTCCATTCAGAGAGAAAGAACCAATGGCAGTCATTGAGGACGCAGACGACAATAACCGCAGGAGCGTCACATTCTTCTTTAGCGATCTACCCAATGGTCTTGGTGGCAAGATTGTTGATATGTGGGAAAAGGGCTGGTCAGCAATCACGAATTACGATGACCCCATAGCCTATTGCAGAGCCGTGCTAGAAAATAGAGAGCGTCTTTTGGATGCTATGAACAACGCAACCCCCCTAGTTAAAAAGCAGTTTGGCAAAGCTACCTTGCTGGTTAGCAAGAACGCATCCCCAGAACTGCGAAAGAAACTGAGTAAATACCTATGAACCTAGACCTACAAAAAGATGAGGAGATTCTAAACAAGGCACTCGATAAATCCTTTGTCATAAACGAGAGAATGTTTAAGGGCAACAAGGTTGGGAAGTTCACCCTTGGCACACGAATTGTGATGAACCAGATTCGTGAGGAGGCAGATACAACAGAGTTCTTTATTTGGTCTAGTTTATATTGCCTAACTCACCCAAGATCGGAGCTAGTGAAATTGGCTTGGGACAAGGCCAAGTTTAGAGAGGCGGTTCTAAATTGGTCTGACGAGTTTAATGAGGCTGATTTTATTGAGGGAGTGAAGATTGTTGATGAAATTTTCTCTGAAATTGCAGAGGCTCGTGTGCAGACAAATGGGGGTAGCGACTCCCCAAAATAGTACAGCCAGCCGGGATTGCTTCGTCCGTCTGGCTATTCGCAAAGGAGTTTGGGTGGACAGCAGAACAAGTATTGTGGGAGATGGCAGAGGTGCAACTTGTTCAGCTAGAACACGCTATGCTTGTCAATCGTGGAATTGATGTCAGAAGGCACAACTCTAATGCAGTAAATATAATTGATGATATTCTTGACGAAAAATGATAGATATGCCTGTATCTATAAATAATCTTCTTGCTTTAGAATGGAAAACTTGGGCGGCCAAAAACAACCCAACAGACGCAATTCCAGTCAGTTTGTTTGCTTTTAGCGATCAAGTAACTACAAACAACAGAACGCTTTGGGACGGATTGCCGGGTACTTATGCGTTTCCATCTTCTGCAAGCACTATGGGAATCGCCAGCACGGTTACGGCTGATTCTGGTGGAATTATAGCAATTAGTGGTGTTGATTCAAGCTGGAATCCAATATCTGAAAATGTGACGCTATCTACATCCCCAGTATCCACAACTAATTCCTACTATCGAATCAATGGTATGTCGATGATTGTTCCCGCAGTTGGACAAGTGCATAATGATGGAACTATTACAGCCAAGGGCGGGGCAACAACTTACGCCCAAATCAACCCAAGCATCGGAGCTATGCAAGCTGGATTCTATTCAGTACCAAGCGGATATAGCCTTTATATTTATGCCGTTGATTGTTACAGCGGAGATATCGCCTCAAACAGCAAATATGCAACATTCAATGTGCAAGTTACAAATCACAATGCTGTAAGACCAATGACATTTGACCTATTGCAAAGCACATTTTCTAGTTCATTTAATGTTACTAGAATCATTCCACAAGTAAGAACCCAGAAATCAGATATTGAGTGGCAGTTTAAGGTTAGCCAAGGAACTCAATCTGTAAGCCTAATTGTGCAAGCGTATTTAATGATAAATAATTAGGTTATGGCACTTACATCCTTTCGGCTAGATACCAAGGATTTCAATAGAACTATCGATAAGTATATTGAATTGCGTAATGCTGATTTTCTAACAGAAGTTAATAGGCGAGCCGCCAACATTATTATGAAGGCGATGCAATACACAAAAAGAACAAACCCAGAAAGAGTGGTTAGGGAGCTTGGTGCAATTCAACAAGTCAGAAGGCTAAAGGGCGGTACTGGCAGAGAGACAAAGGCCAAAAGAAATCGTGACTTCTATAAGGGAACACCGGCAGGGTTTAAGATATTTAATTGGAGAAGGAAATTTAGGCCACAAAGCTTGCCCCCTAAATTGCGAGGTAGCGGATTGGGTGGCAAGAAAATGGGAGAAAAGTATGATAGTTTTGTAAAATCGGCAAGGCGTTCTTGTGCTTATATTGTCGCTGGTTGGTTGCCGGCCTTGAAAAGATACAAAGACCAAGGCATAAAAAATGCAAAGTCTGATATTAAGAAAGTTCCAAGCCCAAAGACAACCGCTGGGAAAGGATATGCTATGCCAGCACAAAGAGCGGGTGACTTTATCAAAACTATATTTGCAAACACGGCTAATGCGGTTGATAAGATTGGTGTTGCCCCCCTTCGACTTGCCTTTCGGCTAGAAGAGCAAGATATGAAAACATATATAGAACGCAAGGAACAAGAGAGGCTTAACAAGCTCAAGAGATAATATGGCCTTTAAGCTAGAGGGAGAGGTAGTAATTGACGGACGCAAGGGAACAACTGCGTTAAAAGACCTTCAGCGGGAGGCCAACAAGACATCTGATACTTTTCGTAGGGCTGGCGGGAATACTGAACGACTAGGGAAAAGCCTATTGTCCCTCGGCCTTAATGCTGGCAAGGCTGGCTCATCTCTTGGCTCATTGGCTCGCTTGGGTGCTGGTGGATTGTTTGGGGCGGCTGTCCTTGGCTCGATCAATAAGTTCGGAGAAACAGTCAAGCAAGCCTCAACCGACTACTATCAATCCCAGAAAGCCTTGTCAGATGCCTTTGAGATGTCGTTTAAGAGTACAAGCGTAGAGCAAGCACAAGCTGGGCTAGAAAAGACAGAGGATACGATTGAGTCTTTAAGAAGCAAGATCACACAACTCGGAGCCTTTGGCGGGATATTGAAGGGCATTGAAAAGTTCACCGGGATAAACATTGGAGTTGGGGATACCGAGAGAGCATTGAAGCAAGCCCAAGACCAGCTTTTAGTGCAAGAAGAAATTGTTAAGCTGAAACAAAAAGAAGCAGACGAAATTAAAAAAATCGAAAAGCAAAGCAGATCAGCAATAAACATTTCAAAGCAAGCACAAGAAACTCTAAAATTTGTTAATGAGACAGAGGGTGGCAGACAGATACTTGTAGACTTGGCCAAAGAGGAACTAAAACAAGCAGTTGCTTTAAGGGATGAAAATATAAAGATTCTCGACACGCTTATTGCATCAAATCGTGAGGG
>Ga0304730_1000424_pt1 | contig 37085 bp, 31 predicted proteins | sample M_130628_MF_Meta_FD_190474 | JGI IMG/M metagenome (GOLD analysis project Ga0304730, IMG submission 190474) | Freshwater microbial communities from Lake Montjoie, Canada to study carbon cycling - M_130628_MF_MetaG (v2) (version 2) | ecosystem: Environmental > Aquatic > Freshwater > Lake | place...
TTTCATACTTTTTTTCATATTACGAGATCTACTCTTACTTTTAACTTTACATTCGAGAACCATTTTAGGTTTTCTACTTCTTCTAACAGATTTACGAGGTCTTGCCATTTTTATTTATTTAAAGAATAAATAAAATGAAAATAATTTAGTAATAATTATATTTAATATTTTATTTATATAAATGGGAAATACTAATTCTTCTATATCTCCGGATAAAACATATGAATATAATAAAAAGAAATTGTATAACGAACTTCAAACATTAAATAAAACAAAAACAAAAATAAAATTACCTCATAAAAATTTAAATTTAAAATTGACACCTGAAGATGTTAGACAATATAAAAAAAGTAAAGATGAAATATATAAAATAAACCAAAAAATCGAAAAAGTACAAAGAGAACTTAAATATAATTCTTATAAAAATAAAATATTACCATATAGCGATGAAACTAGAATACTACCGCAAAGTGATATATCAAATGATGCAAATTATACAGATGGTATTTCAAGAAAGAAAAAATATAAAACTCGAAAATATAAATCTACAAGTCGTAAAACTCGAAAATATAAATCCACAAGTCGTAAAACTCGAAAATATAAATCTACAAGTCGTAAAACTCGAAAATATAAATCTACAAGTCGTAAAACTCAAAAATATAAATCCACAAGACGAAGATAGAAAATATAAAATTTTATATTCTTTTTTAGAATATAAAATTACATTGTTAAGTTATTAAATAAATCTGCCATATTATCTATATCAAATTGTACTTTTGGTACTGATAATGTGTTATAATCTAATGTATCAAAATGTTTAATTTCCCAGTTGCCATTTGTTATTGCAATATTACACATTTTATCTGTTTCTTCTCTGTTATGCTTATCACTATTATTATCATCCCCATCAGTTATAATATAAAAATGTTTTCTTTCGTTTACATTTAAACCAAAATCTAAAAGTACTGTACATACAGAATCATATATTGCTGTATTGCCAGAATTAATAAACTGATTTACATAAAACATGTCGAGATGGTTGACATTTTGTTTCTTAACTATCCAATTTAAACTACAACTAAAAGAAGCTAAAGTAAAATAGGTATCTCCGAGATTATTATCTTTTAATTTCTTCAAAAATTCATTAATTACAGATACAATTTTAAATAAATGGTGATTCATACTATAAGAATTATCAACAAGAAAAATATAATGATTCATATCTGTTATTTGTATCAGAGAATACATTTCAATTCATTTTTTTATTTAAGAATATTTTTATAACTTTTATAAGTTATAAAAAATTATCAAAACTGTTAGATAGCTTCAAAGTGTTCTTCAAAGTTTTCCTTAAAATCTTCCTTCTTTTCTTCTATGTCATCATCCTCTCCTTCATAATTAAAATCAAAACCAATATCTGTTTCTTCTGTTTCTTTTAGTAAATCTTCTGTAATTGTTTGTGGTATTTCACCCATCTTTTTTAATTCTCTAATTTCTTTTGGTTTATATACATAAATTACATCACATTTTGCATCTTCAAATTCTCTTAAAGATATAATAACAACATCCCCTGCTTTGACGAATATCTTCTTTTTTTTAAGATTTCCTCTCGCATGTGCAAGTCTTATTTTACCATCAAAACAATTTGCTTCAAATCTACCATTACCAAAAAGCTTGTTAATTTGTGCATATTCTTGAAAATTCATATCATCTTTTAAGACTAGTTTTCTTTCGTCTTCATTGACAGGATTTTTCTTTTGCTTCTTGGTTTTATTACCACCTTTCTTATTTACTACCATCTCCGTATTTTATATATTTATAATAAATAATAATTCAATTTTAAATTTTTATTTCATCTTCCGCAATTGTAAGTAAATCTTTAATTGGTTTTCTAGTCTCTTCTGATATTTTTATAAAACAATCAATTACATGGTCGAGATCTAATGATAATTTTTTTGTTATTTTAACAAACCTTTTATAATCTTCTATATCTGTTTTGAAAAATGGACAATTAATATTGTTTTTCACTCTTTTTGTTATTGTATCTTTTGTGACTATTTGAGATTCTAAACCTCTTTGATATTGTGAATTAAATTTATCAATAAAGTTTGTATTTAATTTATTTTTAAAATAATCAATATATTTTTCTAAGTATTTATTTACAATAACAAGTAATTTTTGTTTAGTATTATCGTCAAATTTAATATCTAGTTTTACTAATTGACTTTTAATATCATTTTCAATATTATAAAAATCTTTTGTAGGTAATAGTCTATATTTATACACTTTTTCTATAAGAATTATTTTATTATAAATAGCCATAAAAATATCTATATATTTCATTATTTTTCTGTATTCTTCTTGGTATTCCTTTTGTATTTTCCACCGAAATAATTTCATTATTTTATACCAATCTTTTGTATAATATTTATACATATCATTAGTAAATTCATATTTATAACTTTTATCGTTTAATGCAAGATCTATAAGGCAAAATTCACCTTTATAATTATACAAAAGTTCTAAAACAGGTTGTTCAATAGATAATATATCCAGTAAATCATATTTAGTACCCATAAAATACACATGACCCCTTTTTATATCATCTTTCCTCCATATTATTTCTGAATATTGTAATAACTCATTTTCTATATCTATTAAATTTTTTATACTTATAGTATCTGAAAATAGTTTATCTTCTATATATTTATACACGGTATCTGGTACTAATTTCATCTTTTTAAAATTCTCGTACCAAATCGCTACCTTATCTGGATCATATTCACATCCTCCATTATTATCAATTTTCCAAGGTAATGTATACTCATTTTTAAAACCTAAACTTAATTGTATAAAAATAAATGACCTAGACCTTTCTATCATACTTAAAATTTTATTAAATAAATCTTTGTTAAATACAACATCAGTTTCTACATCAATATCAGTTATATAAGAACCATACTCTTTGATTTTATAACTTCCTTTTATTGTAAATCTGTTATTAGTTAATTGTTTTAAATCATATATAAGTTTATAATCAAAATCATGAGTCTTTATTAACATTTTTATTTATGTATTTAAAATAAAAATGAATAATTTTTAATTCATATAAGAAAATAATATGAAAGTTGTATCATTTAACACGTTGTATATAAATTATGAAAAGAAATACAATCCAGGGTCTAGTATTATTATAAATTATCCAAATGATAATGATAGACTTTTAGATATACTTAAAATTATTATTGAAAATATAAATACTGATACCATTGTTTGTTTGCAAGAATGTAGTCACAACTTGTTAAATATTTTAAAGAATGGTATAGACTTAATAACTTACAATCTATTTTCGCAAGAAATAGATACTGATGTATTTATGGTAACAATAGCTCCTGTTAACTATTCTTTTAAAATGGAAAATATACTAAAAAATAAATATGAAAAAATAGCTCATGGATACTTGGTTATAAGTAATGATAATATGAGAATAATTAACTGTCATTTAATACCGAAATTTGCTGCAAAGGGAAATATATATTCTTTTATTAATGAAACTTGTTCGGATAAAAAATGTATACTAGCAGGAGACTTTAATGAGAAATATAAAAACATAATTAAATACTTACAAGATTATACAGTACCATACTTTGGACCTACATATAAAAAAACCAAGGAATTTGACCAAATAGTCTTTAATTTTAAGTCTATTTTTGATATAAAAAAAATAGATACATATTCAGTATCTGATCATTCTGCAATTCTTATAGATTTTTATAATAATTTTTAATCTAAAATAGATTAAAAATAATTTATTCTTTGAATAACAACTTATCAACTCTTGTTCTTACACAAAATAATCTATGGATAAAGATACCAAATAAAAATACAAATATCTGTGATATTATTATCGTATTTTTAATATTTGTCTTAAAAAATAATATAGGAAATATTGATATAAATAATCCAAGTATTACTGTAAAAAAAACATCCCAAAATCCAACATCAATTAAAGGTATTCTCAGAGAATGTATACCTGTTCTGGGTTCTCCAAATAAATTTTTATACTGACATAAACTCATTTATATTATAATATATTTTTTATATGAAATATTAATCTATCATTAATATCTAGACTACTTGACAAAAAATAAATATTTGTTATTCTTTTATCTAAAATATTTATAATTTTATCATCAGATATTTCGTCCCAGTTTTCATTACATTGTTTATTTTGAGGACTTTTTCCAAATAATCTATGATCATCAATGATAATTATTGCATTATGTTTAAAATTGTCATGTATTGATCTTATTTCTTCTATAAGTGGGCAATCTTTATCGCCTCTTCCGGTATCTCCGGAAGACCAATGACCATCAAGAAAAAATATAGTGTCATTATTAATGGTTTTTGTAATTTCATTTAAAACTTTTGAACTATCTCCGAGAATAAAATTAATTTTATTTCCATTATATGTATTTTTTACATTGTTATAATATTTTTCGCTTATTTCTACTGTGTAAAGATCTTCAAAATATTTTTCCATATTAAATATAGTTTCACCTAAATATGTACCAGTCTCAACAAATGTTTTATAATTAATATAATTATCTTTAAGAGATAATAAAAAATTAATATCAATAGATGGCATTTATATTTAAAAATTTTACTTTTAAATTTATAAAAATATTAATTAAATAAATGAATTATTTATCAAGTTTTGTTGGTTATATTTACAGTTTTTTTAAAGAAGATGATACTATTTTACTTTACGAAACGTATAAACATTTACCTAAACCTTTTTTTCAGTATCAGTTTTTAGATGATATTGATTTTGATAATACTCCTACTAGCGATATTGTAATTAAACTTAATGATATGAAACATCATTTCTTTTTTGGAAACCATTGCAATAATATATATAATGAAGTTTATAATAAAAATAAACTTAACAAACTTAAATTTGCACTAATCTCTTGTTTAGAATCAAAAAATGATACTACTGATATAATGATAAAACATGTTAAAAAATATAAAGGTGAAAAAATTGTTTTAGATATAATAGAAGAAGACAATGAATATAAAGAATTAGAAAAGCGTTATAATAAATTAGTAAAAGATATCGAAGATAACGAACAAAATAATCAAGATGAAGACGAAGATGAAGATAATAATACTAATGGTATGGTTGGTGTAAAAGTTGGTAATAAAAAAAGAATTGCTTTACTAAATTAAAGACGTATTTAATAATAATAAATGACAAGATATTTAATACATTGGTTTCCCTTTTGCAGTGGTGGTTTATGTGATAGAATTTTAGGTCTTGCATCATCTATTTGTATTGCAAATATATTAAATATGAAAATACTTATAAAATGGGATCACTGTGATTTAAGTTCTGGTTTTAAAATTAATAATGATTATAACTGGTATAATAACCAAGTTTCTCATAGATTTATTCATCTTACAAATATAGATTCTATTACATATTTTAAAAATACTGATATTATTAAAGAATGGGGGTTAGATAACATAATGTTATGGTCTAATTTAAATTTATATAATTATTTACTACAAAATCCCCATTTTTTACTTGATAATCAAACAAATTATGTTGAAAATTTTAAAGATAGTATTAATCTTATCCTCGGTAATATTTTTATTATAAATAAAAGCGTTGTAGATAACATAAAAGTTTATGATATAGGTATACATATTCGCACAGGCGATAAACAAATTTACAATAAAGATAATGAAGAATTTTACAGAGATTATATAACAAATATTATTAAAAATATAAAACAAATTGAAAATACAGATAAAAGTATATTTATTTCTTCAGATTGTCTTTTAACTTATAGAATTGCAAAAGAATATTTTGAAAATGCTGTTTATAATGAAGGTTGTATTATACATACATCTGAAGAAGATAAAATTAACGAAGAAGGTTTAAATAAAGTTTTATTAGACTTGCTTACTTTATGTAATTGTAAAGAAAAATTATATATAGGTTGGAATTCGAATTTTTCAAGAATAAGTTCGCTATATAACTTAGATAGAAAATTCATATGTTATGAATATGAAAATATACCAAATATTATAAAAGAATGTGCAAAAGAAACTTTATTTAGTTATTTTTCAAAAGGTAAGTATACATAAGTATTCAGGATAAAAAACTTATATTTTTGAAGGTATTTAAAATTTGATTGGCGTTTGAACTAAGTAGAAAAAAATATATTTATTAATTTATAAGTAAATTAATAAATACGAACTTATATCCTTTATACTCTTCGTCAATTTATATTTTTAAAATATTTCTGACTTTATTTTTCTAATATTTTCTTCAAATTTATATCTAGATTCTAGTTCTTTTCCGTAATCTTCGTATGTTTTATTATAATTATCTTTTATTTTTTCGTTTGCTCCTTTTTCTAACAATAACCTAATTATTGTGTACATACCATCTCTCATTTGAATAAACAAACTACCACGGGGTTTATCATTAACATTTTTAATAATAGCATGCATTAGCGCAGTATGACCATAATTATCTTGAGAATCGATATCAATAATACCTTTATCAAGTAAAAATTTAACAATATTAATTCTTCTAAATTCAACTGCAAATATAAGCGCATTCTCTTTTTTTTCATAAATAATTTCTGGACATTTAGAAATAACATATTCGAATTTTTCAACATCATTTGTTATTATAGACTTTCTAAGCAAATCTATATCACATTTATTATTATCTACATATTTTATAAATTCTTCATCAACTGCACCGTCTAAATATTTTCTTTTACTTCTTTTTTTACTTCTTCTTTTACTTCTTCTTTTACTTCTTTTACTAATTCTTCTTTTACTTCTTCTTTTACTAATTCTTCTTTTACTTCTTCTTTTACTAATTCTTCTTTTTCTAATACTTTTACTTCTCAACTTTGTCATATTTATTATATAAGAAAAAAATTTATATTATTTATATTATTTTTATTACATAAATTAATAAACTTAAATTTTTTTCTTATATATTCTTCGTCTGTATCCACGAATTCATTTACTTTATTCTTACCTATTTTTAGATCATCACATAAATCTTTAATATACCATATCTTATTTCAATATCTTTGTCGCTAAAATTGCTTTATAAGTCTTATTTGTAAAGCGTATATCCTAAATCATACAACCTTACCCATTTGTAAAGCGTAATACGAGTAGTTTTTAAAAATTTTTCAGCGTCTTCTTTACCAGGTATTCTTTCAATATTATGCGTTTTTACTAATTTTTCAAGATTTTTCTATGTTATATTTAATTTTTTTACAAGCTTCTTCCTTATTTTGCACCTCTTTAAGAAGTTTATTTATAATTACTTAAAATTTAAATGGATACAACCTTGAATTAAAGATTAAATACCAAAACCGGTATTTTAAATCTTCAAGTATGTAAATGAATATATAAAATAATATACCATAAATTTATGCATAATTTTAGTTTCGTGTAAGATTTTTTACAAATAAAATATACCTTATTATAAATGAAAAGTCATACAAGATCAAAAAACAAAAAATATCTGAAAAAGAAATCAAGGAAACCTAGAAAGCCCAAGAAATCAAGGAAATCTATTAAGTCAAGCGCACCTTCAAACTTAAATGATAAATTTATAAAGATTTTACTTAATTCTAAACATGCAAAATATATAAGTTTTTTTACAAATATAACAGATAGAAACCAAGCTATTGCAAAATTATTGAGATCAATACCAAAAACCCTTAAGTTAAGAATAGTCAATAATAATGATAAAAATGATAGAGATACTGATATATATGAAGCATTAGAAATATATGGAGCAATTTAATAAATATTTTACATAATTTATTAATTTAATTATAAATTAATAAATTCAAATTTATACCCCTTATACTCCTCATCGGTATCTACATATTCATGAACTTTATTTTTTCCTATTTTTAAATCAGTACATAACTCTTTTATCGAATTATATTCAATTTCCGTATCTTCGTATAGATTAATAGCTAAAATAGGTTTATTTGTATTGTTTGTAAAGCGTATATGTCCTAAATCATACAATCTCACCCATTTGCGAAGAGTAGTACGAGTAGTTTTTAAAAATTTTGCCGCATCTTCTTTAGTCATTGTTTTAAGTATTTCTTCTAGTTCATCTTTATCAGGTATTCTTTCAATATTATGTGTTTTTACTAATTTTTCTAGATTTTTCTCTGTTATATTAAGTTTTTCAGAAGCTTCTTTTTTATTTTCTGTCTCTTTGACAGCTTTTAATAATTCTTTCTTTTTTATTTTATTTTCTTGTGTCTTCAGAGTTTGAAAACTTAAACCATAACCAAGTAGCCATTTTCTGATTATATGTTCAGATACATTATAATACTTCGCAACTTCTCCTTGACTTCTATTCTTACATTGTTCTACAAGTTCTTCTTGAGGTGGTGGATCATAATTATGATGTTCTTTAATATTAATTTTATATTGTTGTAGCCATTTACTAACTGGATTATTAGATATACAATACATTTTTGCAATTTGTGATATATTTTTTGTCTCTAATATTTTTAATAAAACTTCTCTAGGAGGTGCTGTAAATTTCCCTGTAATTGGTTCAATTTGAAGTTTCCATTCAACTTCATCTTTTTTAACAGAATTTTCAAGTTCTTTTTTAAGTTTTTCAATTTCTTGTTGTTTTTCTCTTTCTTTTTCTTGTTGTTTTTCTTCATATCTTTTTGCTTTAATTTCATCTATCTTTCTATGTACTATTCCTATTACTTTCATTATATCAAAGTCATATTCATCGGGATTATAACGTATCCAATGTGTATCATTTATATTTAATTCAAAATTTACAAAATCCATTCTATCCCTTTCATCTCCTGGTTTTCTATCACTGTGTCCATTTTCATCACATTCCAGGACGATTTTATGGTCTATAAAATACATATCTAAATAATAAGAACCGACCTTAAATTGATCTTGAAATTTCTCTGTTTTAAATACATTTGCAATATGTGAAAGAGTTTGTTGTTCTTTTGTAAGACATTTTTTATTAGTAGTTTCAATACCAAATTTTTTAAATAAATAATATACATCATTTGATAAACGTTTACGAGTTTTTATTAATAATTCAATAGCACCTTCTCTACTTATAAGAATTGTTTTTGGTTCTTGTTTAGGCAATTTAACACCTGGAAAATCGTTAAAAACTAATTGATTAGATTTAGATACATTATTACGCACTGCTTGATTTGTATCTTTATATCCTAATAACGCAGCTATTTCATAACCTACAAAATATTCAAAATATATATAACATCCGCTCATATAAGAATATGTAGTTAATTCTCTTTCTTCGTCATCTGTATCACTCACAATAATATATTCATTATCGTCTTCTTCGCTTTCAGTATCACTTATGAATACTAATTCTACTTCTTGATAGTCCATTTTTTATTAATATTTCCATGTCTTTAAATCGAAAACGTATTCGGTTTTTTTGAATACGGGTCGATTCTATTTAGTTGCTCCTCCTCGTCTCGCTAACCCCTTGGTCAATTTTATATGAAAATTTCATATAAAATCTATCGCCTATAAATCAAGCTTCTCTTCAATCTCATCTTTACACACTCGTATAATTTTTAAGAAATTGTAATAAGTATCCCTTGCATATTCAGCATTAATTGAGCTTAAAATTACCTTGCCACTGTGGAAGACAAGTAAGCTGTTATATCGGTCTTTATTTGTCTTTTTGTTTTGATCCTTTTCGCTAAGGTATTGCATGTATTCGCTATAAAAAGTATTAATTTTATCCCATTTATCATCTTTAAAAATTAATTTCTTGATTCTCATTTTTCTTATATCTAAATCTAGTGGAATTTTTATGTTTACTCCCGTATAACCAAAAGATGTTTCCAATAGGGAATGAAATTCTGTTTGTATACTCATGTATCTTGAAAGCTTTTCTCTATCGATATTAAACCCGAGGCTGAAATCTATATTGCGCATGGCTGGAATAAATAATGCTTCAAGTGTCCCAAAATTTCTGGAGTATTTATATATATTATTTTCTTCATCTTTGATATGACTCCATATAAATTTAACACAATCTTCAGCTTGTTCATCATATTTTATACCAGTGATTTGAAACATGCCATTTTGACATATCTTAAAATTAACTGGTTTGTTATCTAACATAATAACAACAGTAAAAGAGTTTCTGAACCACTTACTCTTCTTCTTTTTATTCTGAGATTTTTTTTGCTTGAGATCAACACCGCGGATTTTATTTTCATGCTTTAAAGTAACAATAGACCCATGGTCAATATAATTAACAGGCTCAATGATTTCATCTTTCTTTTTTCTGCCTCTTTTCTTAGGAATAACAGTGTAATCAGTAATAGGTAAAAATTCAAATAATTTCTTGAGATCAATAATAAGGTTGGTCATAGCGATAAAAGTTTTAGTAGAAACTTTAATATCGTCAAATTCAGGGAAAACTAATTGTTTTGTAGTAGTTGAAGTCATCTTTAAATATATTATATTTAAAGATTTTATGTCTTTATATTCATTTTTAAATTAATAATTTAAATCATTCACTATTTTTAAAACAAACAATATTGCAATATTTATAATGATCTAAATAATTTATTATTTCGTATACCCCGTTTTCATATAAATATCCAAATTTTTTAAAACCATATGATTTTAAGTATTCAATTATATCGGATAAACTAGTATTATTATCTAAAAAAGTCCCACCATATTCAAATTGTATAACTTGAATAATACTTATTTTATCTTCGAATCCCTTGATAATATTAAATTCACTACCTTCTGTATCAATTTTAACAAAATCAATTTTTTCTATATTTTTTTCTTTTATATAATCTGATGCTTTTTTAACATTAAATTTTATTTTATTTATGTCATCATTTTCCTTACAACTTATTATTCTATTATAAAATGACTGATATTTTGGGTAGTACCAAAGTTCTTCATTAGAATTAGATAAACCATAATTATTAAAAATTGATACTCTATTTTGATTGGTTTGAATTTTTAATTTATCTATAAAAGTAATTTCAGGTTCAAAATAATGAACTTCTCCAGTAAAATCTGTAAATAAACTATCATATCTGCAACCAATATCAAAAATGATGTCACACTTATTTTTAATATTATTATAGAAATTTAATTCCCCATTAGTTATACTATTACAATTACCAAATAAAATTTCAGGATCATCTTTTTTAACATATAAAGCGTCTCCCCAACCATATTCAGTCATATTTATATCAACTCTTTTAAAACCATATTTGTCTAAAAATTTATCAATATCTTTTAATAAAGGTGAATTTTTATATAAACATTTAATATTAACTTCACTATATATGTATCTAACATAAGGTAATATATTTATCATACCTTGAAGTGCAAATAATTCAGCTCCTTGTATATCTAAATTTACAAATTCAAAATCTTTATAATTAATATTATAATTTTTTAGCAATGTTTCAACCGTAATCGTATTTCCTTTATATCTGTCAATTTCATATACTGATGGATGCTCGATTAAATGTTCATCAAGTTCTAATATACTTGAAGATTGTCCGTTATTTGTAATTATAAAATCCGTAGGTTCATTGTCCTTATTACTAATTATTGCATTATATATATTAATATTAGGATTTATATTTTTAATATGTTCTACTATTGATTTATTGCCTTCTATCCATACAACTTTATCATCTGTAAATCCTAATTTTAAATAATCATCTCTTTCTTCACATAAATGGGCTCCAATATGAAGTATTTTTCTGTTAGTATTAATAATATATTTTTTAATAATATCTTCAAATTTAATTAACATTTTAGTTATTATTTGATATTTTTTAAATATTATTTGTTTACCATTTTATATTTAATTTAATTATTTTTAGATTTTGTATTTAAAGAATACCTATAAAAAATATAAATGAAAATAGATCTAGCTTTAGTTGCTTGCGATTTAAATACTAATTATATTCACTTTTTACCTTTAGTTTTAAAAACTTGGAAAGATACTGTAGGTATTGATGTAAAATTAATATTAATTTCAGAATTTTTACCGGAAAACTTAATTGACTATAAAAATAATATTATACTATTTAAACCAATTGAAAATATACCAACAGCTTTTCAGGCGCAATGTATAAGAATATTATACCCATGTATTTTAAATAATAATATTATTCTTTCTGATATGGATTTAATACCATTAAATAAAACTTATTATATAGATAATATTAAAAAATATAAAGAAGATAGTTTTATAGTATATAGAAATGTTTTAGAAGATATGAAACAGTATCCTATATGTTTTTGTGTAGCAAATTCAAAAATATGGAAAGAGGTATTCAATATAAATACAGAAGAAGATATCATTTTCGTATTAGAACAATTGTATTCGCAAATACCAGAGAATGATTATAAAATATCAAACCCTTATTCATTAGGTTGGGCAATGGATCAATTAGAATTATTTTATAGAGTTAATAAATGGAATAAAAATATTATAAAATTAAACGATGAAGAAACGGCTTTTAATAGATTAGATAGATCTGATATAGAATATATTATAAATAATAAAGAACTTATTAAAAATAATATAAATAATGGTATATATTCAGATTTTCATTTACCTAAACCTTTTTATAAATACAAAGACATTTTAGAATACTTATTAAACTAAAATATAATTTATTTTAACCTTTAGACGTAAATTTACATCATAAATTTTTGTAATTAAAAATCTAAAGACTAAAAGATTAATTATATTTTATATACTGAAAAACTAGAACCTGTTTTAAACATTCCACATTTTATATAAAAATCGTCTAATTCTGTTTTGCAGTTTAAAACTATTTTATAACATTTATCTTTATTTAACCCAATGTCTAATAAATATTTAATTAATTGTTTTCCGTAACCTTTTCCTCTATATTCTTTTAATGTTACCACATCTTCAATATGTCCAACTGGTTCGTATATTTTATTTTCAATAAGTAATTTTGCGGTTGATATTATTTTATTACCAATTTTTAGTACATATATTGAGTCTATATTTATATTATATATATCTTTTTTATGGTCATTCATTTGATAAAGAATTTGTCTATAATCATCTATATCTTTAATATATAACTTAGTGATATATGGAATATTTGAAAAATTCTTTATAGTGTCAACAATATACTTTAATACATCAAATGATACCCACCATCCGACTGGTATTGATACTATTTGCTGTTCAATTAAATCTAAATTTTTAAGTTCTTTACATACTGCATTTTGAAGACAAGTATGTTTATCATTTCTTGCATGTACTTGACTTGTTACTATATTTTTATTTTTCATATATTCTATAAATTCGTTCTTTCGTCCATTCAATATTTTTATTGTATATATCCAATAAGAAGGTCTAGTATTTGTAACATAATTAAATAGTTCTACATCTCCAATATTTTTTAAATTTTCATTGTAATATTGACCATTGTTATAACATTTATCTATATTTTCTTGTATATTTACAAAATTGGCTAATCCTATACTAGCATTAATATCATTCATATGAAATTTATATCCATATTCAGTAATATCAGGTTCAAGTCTGAAATCGCTACCAGGTAAAGATCTTCTTTCTCTATCTATACCGAACCATCTTAGAAGTTTTGCTCTTTTATACATTTCTTCATTCGGTAAAAATATTAAACCACCATCACCAGTAGTAAGATGTTTTATAGCCTGTAAACTGAATACACAAATATTTCCATGAGTACCCAATTTTTTACCATTGAATTCGGTTCCAAATGCATGGGCGCAATCTTCTACAATATACAGATCATTTCCGTATGTATTTTTAGTATATATTTTAAGTTCCTCGACTATGTCTAAATTAACAGGTACTCCGCCCCAATGAACAAATGTTAATACTTTAGTATCTTTATTAATCTTATTTTTTACGTCTTGCAAGTCAATATTACATGTATTTGGATCTGTATCAGCCCATATTATGTTTAAATTGTTAGCTAAAATTGCGGCATTTGTTGCAAAACATGTTAATGGAGTAGATATCACAAAATCTCCATTGCTTAAATTAAGTAGACGATAAGCTAAAGTTAGTCCAGAAGTTGCTGAATTTAATGTTAAAATATAAGGATAATTAAAATACTCTTTTAACTTATTTTCGAATTCTTCAACTTTAGAACCTTGAGTTATCATACCGGATTTTAACGTAGGTAAAATATATTTATCAATATCGGTATTCATATTAACTTTAAATAAAGGTATATTATTAATCATTATTAATTATATTTAATGTATTTTTAAATTACATAATTTAAAAATAAAGCTTTTGTATAAAATGGAAAAATACACCTTTATATCAAACAATTGTTTAGGTAGTAAATTATACGGAAAAATGAATAGAGAATATGACAATCCATTTATGGGTTCGTATTTTCAGTGTGATAAACAATTTCTTAAATTTTGCAAAAATTACTATTATTATATTTCAATAGAACCCATTTTTAAAGATCCTATATTGCCTTTTGATAGCGAAGGACCAATAACACCTGGTACATTTCCAACAATGTTTTTGGAAGATATAGAAATCAATTGGATACATGAGACAAATGAAAAAGAATGTTTAGAAAAATATAACAGAAGAATAGAAAGAACTTTACACAAAACACCTTTTTTTATTTGGGGAGATTCTTCATTACATCAAGAACATACTAATGAAAAAAGACTGGAAATAATTGAAGAATTTGAAAATATTAATAATACTTTTTATATTAAAAAAGATAATTATGAGAGATGGAAATTTTGTAGTTTTAAAGATAGAAATCCTGGAAATGGTTTTGCAAGACCAGTTCCATGGATAGATTTTGATTTATGTTCAAACATATTTATAGATTATTTTAAAAACAATAGAAAAGAAGATGAAAATATAGTTTATCACGTTTATGCATTATGTTATAATGAAAGTAAATTACTACCTCATTTTCTAAATCATTATAAAACAGCAGATAGAATTATAGTTTTAGATAATGAATCAACAGATAATTCGGTTGAAATAATCAAAGATTCTGGGCGAGAAGTTATATCATTTAGTTCTAATAACACATTTGACGATATATTACATTGTAATTTAAAAAATACTATATGGAAAAATTCAAAAGATTCCGCTAATTTTGTTATAGTACAAGATCTTGATGAATTTGTACACTTTCCAGATTATCCGTGTAATATTAAAAAAGGTTTATCAGAAATTAAAAATTTAAACGCAAAATTCGTATATCTAAAGGGATATGAAATGACATGTACAGATGACGAGTTCGATAATATACCTTTAGAATCCAATATTTATAAATATGTTAATAAGGGATTTTACTCTGAAAATTACAGTAAACCAAATTTAATTAATCCTAAAGCTATAACAGATACAAATTGGAGCGCTGGTAATCATATAATTAATTCTACGCCTAAATTTGATTCTACTGATTTTAATGTTTTATTATTACATTATAAACATATAGGTTATAATTATGAATTTAATAGAAGAAAAGAAATGAGAGAAAAAAAACTAAATTTGATAATTACACGAGAAAACATAGAAAATAGAGGTTATGGAGTTGAATATACATATAATGATTCGCAAATATCAGAATATATAAGCACTTTTTATACAAATTCATTAGATATTTCTGATATTATTGACAATAGAAAAAATTTAGTAATAGGTTGGTATTTTGAAGGTATTAAAGGATTATATGGAGGTTTAGGGAATCAATTGTTTAATATATTTACATCATTAGCTTTATCGTACGAATATAATTATAAACCTATTTTTACATTGACACATAAATCAGAACCATATAAAAAGACGTTATATAGAAATTTAGATATAGTTGATGATATAGATTTAAATCAATATATAAAAATTGAAGAAAAAGAACAAGAACAAATTAATTTAACTTTGGGTAAAAAAAATAATTATCATCTACAGGGTTATTTTCAATCATCATTATATTTTAATAAATATAAAACAGATATATTAAAAATTATTGATTTAGATATTAGTGGTAAAATTATTGTTGAAAATTATATAGAAAATTTGAGAAATATGTACCCAAATAAAAAATTAATAGGTATTCATATTAGAAGAACTGATTACATAGATAATAATTGGGTTTTACCTATTGAGTATTATTTAAACGCGATTAACTGTTTTAATAATGAATGCGTATTTATTTGTTTTTCAGATGATAAAGAATGGTGTAAAAATTATATGAAACCTTTTTATGTATGTGATGATATTGATAAAGATTATATAGAACTGTTTATAATGAGTAAAATGGATTGTTTAATAATGGCAAATAGCACATTTTCTTGGTGGGCCGCATATATTGGAAATATAAATAATGTTATTTGCCCATTTCCATGGTTTAAAAATACTAAATATAATGAAAATATATATGAAAAACATTGGAAAAAATTAGAATATTAATTTAAACATTAATTTTCATATATAAATGAAGATAAATTTAATTATAAGTACTTACAGCGGTTGTTATAGCAAAAATGATAAATCAAAATATTTAAGATATAATTTATTATTGTTAAATTCTATCAAAACAAATATAGACCAAATTTCAATTATGGTTCCAGATGTGGAAAAAAATCATATAAAAATTGATGATTATTATGATATTTCTAAATTAGACTTAATTAATATCAAAGATAAAATCAAATTTTTTAAATGTAAGAATATAGGTATAAGTTACGGGCAATTTTTTACATGTTTAAGTAATAATAGAGATTTTGATTATCATATTTTTATTGAAGATGATTATATATGTTTTAAAAATTATTTTGAAAACGATTTAATTAATAATATAAATAAATATACAAACACTTTAATTTGTTCTTTTATTTATAAAGATAGATATTGGGATATTATTAAATACACAGAAGAAATAGGAGAAGAAGAATCTAATATTATGCATATTAAAAAATATTTTAAGAATTTAAATTGTATTATACCTGATTTTTCTTTATCCATTATATCAAAACAAATAGTTGATAATATATTCAAAATATATACAATAGAAAATATTTTAGATATGTTTAATTGTAAGTTTAAACATATTTGGATACATCAAATTATTTTTGGATATATATTAAATATGTGCAACATAAAAATTGAAGATATTTCAAATGAATATATGAATATATTTTATCATAGCGAAAATAAAGCAATTACAATATGCAATAATGACGATAATAATAAAAGTTATGTGCACAACTGGAAAGAATTAGATAAAAATATAAAATTTAAAGATCCTATTTTTATACCTATTGAAGTAATTTTATATAATTATGATAATGATATAAAACTAATGGGTAAATATTTATATAATGATATATATTTTCTTAATATATTGACTAAGTTTAAAAATATATTATTATACTAACCATTTATTATTATTAACTGTCCATAATATAGTATTTTTTAAAGATTCTTCGAAATTTATAGGTAATTTCCATCCTAAATTAAATAGTTTATTACCATCTAATGCATATCTTTCATCATGTCCCGGTCTATCAGAATGATAATCTACTAACTCATATATTAATTCTTTATTTAATACTTTGGATATAAATTGAGCCATCTCTAAATTATTAACTTCTTTTTCTCCTGTTATATGATATAGTTCCCCTAATTTTCCGTTCTCAATTAAAAATAATACTGCCGATGCTATATTCCTAGCATGTATGTAAAATCTACTACCGGGTTTTGTACATGTTTTATCTGAATGTATAAATATTTTTTCGTTATTTAATATTGATTTAATACATTTAGGTATAAATTTTTCAACATGTTGTCTTTCGCCAAAAGCATTCATAACATTAACTGTTATTAATGGTATATTATATGTATTATTATATGAATAACATATTTGTTCAGCTGCTGATTTAGAAGCTGAGTATGGATTCGTCGGATTATGTCTATGTGTTTCTTTATAAGACGTATTATCAGGTGCAGATCCATAAACTTCATCTGTACTAAAATAAAAGAATTTTTTTAATTGTGTACATTTTCTAGCATACTCTAATATATTTAGTGTACTTAATATATTATTTGACACAAATGGTACCGGATCTTTTATAGAATTATCTACATGAGTTTCAGCTGCCATATGAATAATATAGTCGATATCTAAACCAATTTCTTTTATTATACCTTCGGTTATAGATAAACATAAGTCTATTGTAAATAATTTAATTCTTTTATTTTCCAATAAACCAGAATCTCTCAATCTTTCTACTCCATTACTAGCATAACTTAACTTATCAAAAATAATTATATCCCAATTAGTTTTCCTATATATATGTTCGATAAAATGGCTGCCAATAAAACCGCAACCTCCTGTAACTATAATCTGTTTAGTCATTTTTATAATATTATAATAGTATTTTAAATTACTATTATGATATATATGATTTTAATTTATCAATAGGAAAATGATCTTCAATATTATAATTAATTTTTGCAAAATTATATAATTTATTAACTTTCTTTTCACGTTCTTCAGAATTATTTATGTAATATGATATTTTATCTTTTAGTTCTTCTAGTGTATTATAATATTCTATATAATTTCCAAATATTTCATCTTCTATAATTTTATCACCTATTTTTTCAGTTATAAAAAATATTTTATTACTTAACAAAAAAGATAATCTGAACATATCATTTGTTTTTAATATTTCTGGATCTCTGCTTGCAATTGTTATTACAATTTTAGTTCGTGATAATACATTAGATTTTTCATTATAATCATACAAATTGTTATTTCTAATTACACAATTAATATTATTTTCATTTGAAAATTTTATTATATCTGTTAAAATAGTTTTTCTTCTATCAGTTAATGAACCATAAAATAAAATATCAATATCTTTATATTTAGATAAAACACTATTATTATATATATTTTCATGTAGTTCACAATAACCTATAGGTAATATAAAATAATTATTTATATCCATATTTTTATATATATTTTCATTACCATATGAATAGTCTATTATAAATAATGCATTCTTTATAGCGTTTTTAAGGATATTATTCCAATAATCTAAATTTAGTGGTTCGGTATTAATCATTATATATTTATTAGGAACTTTTCCGTCATTGAAAATTCCTAGCCAAAGTTCATTATCATCTTGTATATTATATGTAATTTCTATTTTTACATTATTTTTATACAATATATACATAAAAATTTCTATTATATGATGCAAACATTTATCTATCTCAAATATTTTTATATCCATTATTATTTATTTATTTATTATCTTTAAAACTATAATATTTAACTATATCTTCAAGTAATTTTTCTTGTGCTATATGGTCTTTAGAACCATGATATATATATGCATCATCTCTAATCTCTGGTACTGTATAAAAGCTTTCATAATAAAAATCTGCAGATTTTAAATATTTAGTACAATTATATTTCCATAACATCATATTATATATATATTCATCAAAAACTGTTATATAGTTATTTTTTATACATTCATTATACCATTCTTTCATAAAGTTATAATGTTTATCAGAAAATAAAATGATATCATTATGAATAAATGGTGTAGTTTTATTTTCAATTTTCATAGATTGATATAGAATTTCGGGCATAACAACATCGACAGGATGTACACAACTTATAGGATATTCTGTATCATCTACTAGATTTATATTACTAAATATATTATCCATATTTGGAGTTATTATACAATCTATATCTAAATAACATGCATATTTAGAAAATTTTTTGTCAATATAATCCGCCAAAATATATGCTTTATAATTATACATCGATTTACATTCATTAATATAATTTATAGGTATTATTTTTATTTTATGTGATAATTTAATTTGATTTTCATAAAAATCATTTTCATTGCATATTAGATAAATATATAATTTATATTTTGAAAATTTCTCAAATGCTTCAACAAGTATATTTAATAAATTTATGTAATTATCACTTTTTGTAAAACATACATATGCATAATCATCGTAAATTTTATCCGCTAATTCATTATCCAATATTTTTGCGTTATTATCATATCTATTAAAATAATTCCAATCTTTAACTGCAAATGAATATTTAACATCACCCCTTTTTATTTGTATATTTTCAAAATATTCTTTTGATTGTATTAAATAATGGTTAGTTCTTAATGTATCATTATCTATAATGTAATTTTGAGAATTTACTAAACTATGGACACCTAGTTCCCCAGGATTTATATATTTTGTCCTAAAAAAATATTTACAACTTGCTTTATTTTTATTTCTGTATTTAAATAATTTTCTAACATTTCCATATGGATGTTTTACATATTTACTCGAACCATACGGGAATGAATCTATAATTATTTCATGAAAATTATCATTAATTTTTTGTAATTCTGTATAAATATTAGATTTAGGAGAATAACAAAATTCATCTAAATCTAATATCCCTAACCATTCTGTAAGTTCATTTCTATTTTTTAATATACAATATATATCATTATAATGTTCGGTTTGTTTATAACGATCTGGTTTGTTAAATATTTCTATATATTTTTTATACGGTTCTATTAACTTAGAGTAATTATCATCGCTTCCATTATCTATCATATAGATTTTTTTTACTCCCTGATTAATATAATGTTCAATCCATTCAACTATATTGTATGATTCATTTTTAAATATTGCTAATATTGAAAATACCATTTTTATTAACTAATGTAATATCTTTAAATATTTAAAATCCTCTTTCCATTGTCGTTGTAAATTTATCCTTTACTTTTGATCCCTCATATGTTATCCATGGTTGCACCCAGTATAATTCTATTTCTTTTTCCATTGCAGCATACCACGCTATATGATCTATAGGTCCTGAAAAATGAGGTCTAAAATACTTCGATGAAAATAGTTTATCTCTTCCTTTATCATTTATTAAAAAACAACTCATTGTTTGTATTGCTCTTGACATTGGTTTCGCAAATACTATTTCATTACTTTCAAAATCTGTTCTTATAGATCCTTGTATCGTATTATTTGGATATACCCCTTCTTCTGTCGGTCCTCCTAAACATATTATTTCCCAATCCGGTGGTAAATTCTTAAGAATATGATACAAATGATGTACAAAGTCTGATTTAAATATTGTATCATCTTCTAAAACTAATCCGACTTTTTTAATACTTTCTATTATATGAATATGAGCAATTCCATTTGCTATTTCTGGTAATGTAATAGGTCTTCCTAATACTTCAGGATCGTATTTATAATTATTATCTATCATTTCTTGAGTTATAATTTCTCTATCAAATTGTTCTATCCAATGTATATTAAAAAAATTATAAAATAACATGTTTTTTAATTGCTTTTCCATACTTTTTTTTCTATCTGTAAGTTTTGTATAATGCATTATATAAATATCTTTAAAAAAAGATGATATAAATTGCAATTGTTCTTCATATGTTTCTACATACTTACTTATTCTATTTGGTTTTAAACATGCAATATAATGTAATAAACTATTTGCATTGTCTTTATTTCCAGTACCATCTTCATATATGTAGCAACCTACAAAATTTCCATTTCTTTCAAAAGGAATGAGGTATTCTTTACATTCTTCGCGTTCATATAATTTAATTTCATCGTGTATTATACGATCTTTTTCATACATTTTATATAAAGTTTGTTCTAAAAAATGTTGATCATTCTCTTCTTCTCCTTTTTCTTTATAAAATTCTTCTATATTCTTAATCCAATCTATTTCTCTCAATTCTTCATTATTTTTAATACCAAACATACCCCCTAAAATTTTTGGATAATGTTGAAAATGATCTCTCATTATATGTAAACTCTTATCAGAATCTATCCATTCTTGTACAGCCATTACTTCTCTTGGTTGAATTCGTGTATCAGTATCTCGAGAAATTAAATATCCTACTTCTGTTTCATTTAATGGTTCGATTCTCCATAACATAAATCGCAGGGTTCTAATAGGTTGTTCATTTTTAAGTATAATTTTTGTATTGTCATACGATTTCAAAGATTTTATAAGTTCTTTATCAATTGAAGGTTCGTGAATATAACACCAGCATTGCCATCCAGGATAGTATTTTTTTGCTAGTTCAATATTTTTTAATAAACCGATACAATAACGAGGCTCCTTACCCCATAAACAGAAAGATATAACATTAATCATTATTTAAAATATAAATTACTATTTTTAAATGGATAAAAAACTTAAAATTGCATTAGTATTTTATGGTCAACCAAGAATTTCAAATATAGAATCTTACAATAGTATTAAAAAAAATTTAATAGATAATTATGATTGCGATGTATATATTCATACATGGTGGAGTAAAGAAGATTATATAAATCAAAAAGAATATATAAAATCTCCTTGGTCTCAAGCCACAGATTTAAAGGTGAAAGAAAATATTGATGAAATATTGCAAAATATGTATAATCCAAAGGTGTTAAAATGTGAGAAAATTAAAGATTTTATGGAAGTAAGTGATAATTTAAAAATGGTTCCAAATGCTTATAATAATATATCACAAATGTATACAATAAATGAAGCAAGTAAATTAATAGAAAATTATGAACAATATAACTTTATCATAAAATTAAGACTTGATATAGTATTATATAAAATACCTAAACTTGAAGAATTAGATAAAAATAAAACATATGTAATAGATACTCATGTAGGAAGAGAAGTATTCAATGATAATATATGGATACTTTCAATAAAACATTTTGATTTATTTAATATGTACGATAAAAAGGATAAATATTATGAAGAAATAAATACACTAAATATAGAGGAAATATTATGTTATCATGCCAAGAAAATAGGGATTTATAGAGAAATAATTAAAATTTCAGAAAATTTATTTTTAATAAATAGATTTTAAAAAAAATATATATCATAATAAATGAGTTTTTATATTAATAGTAATAATCCATTTTACGTAGGAAACATTACAGTAGACGATTCCCTATATACAACTTTGTATTATCTTTACGACAACAATTTAATAGGACCTGGAGGAGGCGGCGGTACAAGTGGTACCGGATCATCTGGTCCAACCGGTTATACTGGCCCAGCGGGTCCTATAGGACCAGCTGGTACATCAAGTAATACAGGAAGTACAGGGCCTCAAGGAATACAAGGATCAACTGGATTTACAGGGCCTCAAGGAATACAAGGTAACACAGGAAATACAGGGCCTCAAGGAATACAAGGATCAACTGGATTTACAGGGCCTCAAGGAATACAAGGTAATACAGGAAGTACAGGACCTCAAGGAATACAAGGATCAACTGGATTTACAGGACCCCAAGGAATACAAGGTAATACAGGAAGTACAGGGCCTCAAGGAATACAAGGTAACACAGGAAATACAGGGCCTCAAGGAATACAAGGATCAACTGGATTTACAGGTCCTCAAGGAATACAAGGTAATACAGGAAGTACAGGACCTCAAGGAATAGAAGGATCAACTGGTTATACAGGACCTCAAGGAATAGGTAATACAGGAAATACAGGGCCTCAAGGAATACAAGGATCAACTGGATTTACAGGGCCTCAAGGAATAGGTAATATAGGAAATACAGGTCCTCAAGGAATACAAGGATCAACTGGATTTACAGGTCCTCAAGGAATAGGTAATACAGGAAATACAGGGCCTCAAGGAATACAAGGTAACACAGGAAGTACGGGACCCCAAGGAATAGGTAATACAGGAAATACAGGGCCTCAAGGAATACAAGGTAACACAGGAAGTACGGGACCCCAAGGAACAACTGGAAGCACTGGTAATTTTGGAGCTGGACTTTTTACATTACAAATTAGTTCCGGATTACCTATTATAAATACTCCTAATTCTGTTACTTTTACATCAATTAATCAAGTTATAGTTTCCCAGGAAATTTATAACTATACAAATACCGGAATATATTATCAAACTACTTTACCTAATACAACTGGGTGGAGCCCAAGCGACTATTATTCAATTGGATTAACACAATTTTATGGAAATGTTCGTGGTACTAACATAATAGATCTTTATTATCCAAATCCAGGTGGCGAATATACTACTATTTTAGGATTCTCGGGCGATATATTTGCAATATATGTTACACCATATATGGTATATTATTATATTAATGGAGTAATTAAATATGAAATTTCATATGTAGGAGGAACAGGTCAAGATTCATTAAGAATGTCTTCTTCTTCAAATACAGCACCATCATCTTCAACATTCACAAATATATGTATTTATACAACAGGTCCTCAAGGGAGTACAGGGAGTACAGGACCTCAAGGTGTACAAGGGAGTGCAGGAAGTACAGGGCCTCAAGGTGTAACGGGATATACAGGAAGTACGGGACCTCAAGGAATACAAGGTAACACAGGAAATACAGGACCTCAAGGAATACAAGGATCAACTGGATTTACAGGGCCTCAAGGAATACAAGGTAACACAGGAAATACAGGACCTCAAGGATCAACTGGTTTTACAGGCCCTCAAGGTGATACAGGACCTACTGGGTTTACAGGACCCCAAGGTGATACGGGATTTACAGGACCCCAAGGAATACAAGGTAACACCGGGTATACGGGAATTCAAGGTGATACAGGATCAACTGGGTTTACAGGAGCTCAAGGTGATACAGGACCTACTGGGTTTACAGGACCCCAAGGTGATACGGGACCTACTGGGTATACGGGAATTCAAGGTGATACAGGACCTCAAGGGCCAACTAATTATAATCTAGAGATTGTACCAGCTTTTCCAAATATTCAAATAACTTCTGTTAATTCTGTAAAGGTTATAAAAGATGTAACTGATACTGGATGGAGTGGAAGAGTTCAAAGTACACAGTCTTATTCAAATAATTGCCGTATTTCTTTTTCAGTAAGTAATTATGACACTCTTGTTTGTTTTTCGAATTCCCCGACATCTTCAACAGGTTCTTATAATGGATATTCAACAGCTGGTCTATATTTTACACAAACACCAGGTCCTATTCCTATAAATCAATTAAATATAATATATAATAATAACACGGTAGTTTCGGTGGGTACATGGGATACTAGTACTGTGTATGAAATAGCGTTAGAAAACTATCAATTTAATTACTATGCAAATTCTGTATTACTTTACTCAACATCTTATAATTACAACCCTGTATTATCGCCTCCATTTTATCTTGTTATATCATTTAATTCTGGATCAAGTACTCAACCTATTGATGCGGAAGTTACAAACATTATTTTTGAACCGTTCGGAGTATCTCCTTATATTTTTACATTACTACCTGCTGGAAATATGATTATACAAAATAATAATACCGTTTATGCTCAAGAGACTACAATCGATTATATTCCAGTATATTCTCTTCAAACGTATAATTTTGTATATCTTTCATTTACTTTAGACACTATATTTGTAAACGTACAATTTCAAAATATGGGATTGCTTGGAGGAAATACTCATCAATATGGGATTCTCATAAAACCAGGCGGTAGTATAGACATTAATTATGATGGAACTGCTATATCTACAGCATATACATATACATCTGGTGATAATATAACTATACAAATAACATCAACAACAATTACATATTTTATAAATAATGTATTAGTATATTCAAATGTATCACAAAATTATCAATATAAAGCATATTTTTGGCTGACAGAAAGTACGAATAAGGTTACAAATATATCATTTGGTAATTTATTAAATCAAGAATCCCCTACAGGGCCTAATGGAATTCAAGGTGATACAGGACCTACTGGGTATGCGGGACCTCAAGGTGATACAGGACCTACAGGATTCAATGGAACAACAATATACTCTGGAACTGGTACATCCGGACCAACATCTTCGACAGGTAGTGGCGGTGATTTTTTTATAAATTCACAAAATGGAATACTTTATGGTCCAAAAATTGATACCGGAAGCTTGTCTTGTACAAGTCCGACCGGATATTTTATTGTCCCATACACAGGATCAAATCAAATTTTCACTATTAACGGTGATCCTTTTACAATAGAATGGTGGCAATATGATATTGAAACAACACCTCCAACAAGTAATAATTACGCAACAGTTTTTTGGTTAAATATTCCAGGTGGACAAGGTATAAAATTCTTACGTTCAGTTTCAAATTGGGTATTACGAATTATTAGTCCAGTCGACATAACAGTATCAACTGGTTTGGATTATAATACTTGGGTAAATTACGCTATTGTGGGAGATGGTACTGATATAATAGTGTATAAAAATGGAATACAACTTAATCCTCCTTTACCTATCGCATATACTGATTTACAGACTACAGGTTCACTTTATATAGGAAATACCAATGAAACAGGAGGTGATACAAATTTTAATGGTTATATAACAAATTTTAGGTGGTCTAATGCAGCATTATATTCAACAAATTATTCAGTTTCAACGGTCCCTTTAACATCTACTTCTGACACTGATTTACTTTTGTTATCGAAAAGTAATGGAGCTCAAGCAGTAGATTCAAGTAATAATTTTACAGATATACAAAATTATAGTGTAGATTGGAGCGCTGAATCACCGTTTAGTTCGTGGCCAGTAAATTTAAGTATGATTGGTCCAACTGGGTATACGGGACCTCAAGGACCTACAGGATCATTTGGTCCTCTCGGAAATGTTCTTCGTGTAGATTCTATATATGGAAATGATTCTACTGCGTCAATCGGAGGTAAACCTTATTTAACTGTAAATGCAGCAGTTACTGCCGCTGTTTCAGGAACTACAATTTGGATAATGCCTGGAACTTATACACTAACATCTGGCATCACAATACCTAATGGGTCTTCTTTAAGAGGTATGAGTACACAAACATGTACAATACAAATGATAAATGTAACAAGCGATACAACATTAATTACTATGGGAGAGAATACTCGTATAGAAGATTTAACATTAAATTTAACATCTAATGAACATCATACATTAAAAGGAATTGTATTCTCGGGAAATACAAATGTTACTGCAAAATTACGTACGTGTGTTTTAAATGTCAACAATTCAACTGCTCCAAATTTTGGCAATAGTAATGTATATGGTGTAGAAGCAAATGGAACTGGAACTTTAGGAACTTCATCATTTTCTTTTAATTCATTAAAAGGTAGTACTATAAATGTAAAATCTAATGGAGGAGGTACAAAACGCGGTATTTATATTAGTAATGCCTGCGTTGTTACAACAAGAGATTTAAATGTATATGTAGCAGATCCAACATATACCGGAGCAACTGGTCCAACAGGTGCAGCTGGTTCGTATTTTGGAGCTGAAACTTCGTACACTGGAGCTCAAATACAATTTAGATCAACAACTGTATACGGTCCCATAGGACAAAATTATTTTTTAGGATCAGATGTTTCTCAGACAGCAACTGGAAGTAGTATACAAATAGGTCCAGGAACAGATATAATTAATAAAACTGCTAATAATTTAAGTTTAACAGTATATGTATATCCAACAACTATCTTTTATGGTGTAAAAGGTGTTATTAGAAATTCTGGAAGAGCTTCAGGAGCGAATGGATATTTATGGCCGGGTTCTTTAATGGTTAATAATGGAGGTGGTACTTCAGATGATTATCCAGGACCAACAGTTGCATATTATAAAATACAGCAAAAAGCATTATTATGGGGTATTACAGGAAATTTGCAAATAGCACCCGGAAATACAAGTTCTGTAACGCTTACAATATATATTAATGATATCATTACAGGTTTTCAACTAACTTGGACAGGCAGTGAAAATAATTATAAAGTAGATTATGACCATTCTATAACTCTGCAAACAGGAGATAGACTTTCAGTAACATGTGTATATATTACAGGTTCAGGAACAAATGTTGCTGCTGATTTAAGTTTACAAATAGATTTATTTTAAAATTTTATATTAAAATATAATATAAAATTTATTAATTTATTATCTTTATAAAAATTACCATATAAAAAATCAGGTATATATAAAATATAGTTAGTATTCTTAAGACGATAGTAATATTTATAATTTGTTAATATATTACAAACCGTTAAAATAATAGAATTATTATATTTTATATATTTTAAATCGTTTGTTACTACAATTTCTATAATATTACTCAATGTGGATATATTCCGATAAACTGTTCAGATACTTTTAATAATATTTGACTTCTTACATATTTTTTGAAAGTTTTTTAGAAGCAATATCACGTGTTTGAAAAGTTCAATATTTTTATTTATATTTTCATTATCACACACTTTAAAATTTTGGTTATTAATTAATATATTTTTATTAATAAAAATTATCTTTATATTTAAATATAATAAATGGATAATTCTAATGAAAATATGAATATAGAAGATGTTTGTTCAATATTAAAAAAATATATTGATTCCACAAATGGAAAAGCAACATATAGACAATGTTTTTGTTATTTAAATAATGGTACAAATTTGACACAAATACAGATAAACACATGTTTAAATAGATTCTTTCCAGGAGCAGCATTTAAAACACCTGAAAAATGGACAGGAATTTTATAATTTATTTTAATTATAAAATTTATCTTATATTATTTAATTGTTGGTCCGTTAATATAGGTATTCTTTGTTTTTTGTATATCAGTTGTTTTTGATTTTTTCCTATCTTTTCATATAATGTATAAGTTGTACGTGTAGTTTCGTATATTTTTAATATACCTCCTTTACATTTTTCAAACATTATAACAGTATTATTTTCAGCAGGTTTTTTACCATGACACATAATTCCTTTCCAAATATAACCTTTATTATTTGGCATTTCTTCTAGATTTTGTAGAATATAATCTGGAATCATTTCACAATCTCTTATAAATTTATCTGTTTCTTTCTGCAAAGTATAATCGGTAACACCTTCTCTCCGTCTATTTTTGTATTCAATATCTAAGTTTATTTTTTCTTCCTTCTTTTTAGTTTCTTTTTTTAAATTATTTTTTGTTTCTGCAATTTGTTGTTTATTTATTAAATTATTATTTGTATTATAAATTTTTGTTGTTAATTCGTTATCTAATTTTCCAGTAGATATATCATCTAGACGTTCTTCTAATGTTAATAATTTTTGTTCATTATCTTTTAAAGTATTTTTAATCTTTTCAATTTGTTTTGTGTTAAAATCAGATTTTTCTTGACTTTTTAATCTATCAATAGTTTCTTTATTCCTCTTAATAATTGATTCAATTTGTTTAATATCATTCCTTGTAATATTACGTTCTGAGATACGTAACTGTTCCATATATTTATTTTTTTATATATTTAAATAGATTTTTAAAATATAATATTTATTATAAATAAATGTCTGAATGCGAACTTTTGAGTAATTTTATCAATTATTACAGAGAAAAAAACGGATATCAACCTGGTTTTGAAAAATGTTTTAATTATCTTCAAACAATGGGTGTAAACCATATACAAATTGCAAAGTGTATAAATAAGTTTCTAAGTGATAAAACGTTAAATGGTGGTATATATGGTCCTACAAAAGATCAACCGAATTTTATGAAAAAGAGAAAATATAATCCAGAAATAGATTTATCAATGGGAGTATTTTAAAATTGATTTAAAAGTTTAATTTTAAAATATATATTAATATGGCAATGTTAAGTTCAGCATTTGAAAAAGCTATGACAAATATTACAACTTGGAATGGAGCTACTTCTTTATCGACACCAGATGTTTCTGGAAAAACTGATGGAAGATTATCATTATTTTTTAAAACAACTAGAGGTTTATCGGACGATAAGTTGATTGAATATCTTCAAAAGTCTTCCAATGAAGACTTAATAGATACTTTTATTTTATCTTTTCAAACACGTGATCCTCGAGGTGGAAAAGGCGAAAGAGAAATTGGTAGAAAGATGTTTCAATGGTTATTTGAAAACCATCCTGAAAAATTTAAAAAAGTTTATAAATTAATACCTGAATATGGTAGATGGGATGATATTATTACTTTGTTTGAAAATAAAAGTAATGAAAAGGTTCAAAAAGATATTTTAAAATTCTTTGCTTATCAACTTCGCAAGGATAAAGAAAATATGTTAAAAGGTTCTCCTATTTCTATTTGCGCAAAGTGGGCTCCTTCAGAAGGAGATTCAGATGATAAGAAATATAAAATAGTTGATCTTTTATGTAATGAATTAAATGTGAGTAAGAGAGAATACAGAAAAGATTATTTGTCTCCGTTACGTGCTTATCTTAAGATTGTTGAGACTTTTATGTGTTCTAATAAATGGGATGATATAGATTATAGTAAAGTTCCATCATGTGCAATGAAAAAGCTTAAGAAGGCGTTTGAAAAACATTCTCCAGAATTATTCACAACCTGGAAAAATAGTCTTTCTAAAGGTGAAGTTAAGGTTAATGCAAAGGTTCTTCATCCTCATGAATTAGTAAGAGAAATACGTTCCAAAGGATATGCAGATGAAGTTGCAGAAGCACAATGGAAAGTGCTAGAATCTGAAGTAGAAAAACTAGGGGTTTTAGAAGATTCAGTAGTTGTTGTTGATACATCAGGATCTATGGAATCTCCTAATTATTTACCATTGGATATTGCTGTTGCAATGGGTTTAATTATATCTAAGTTTGTAAAGGGACCATTTCAACATAATGTAATTACATTTAATACAACTCCACAATTTGTAAAAATAAATGACGGTACATTATATGAAAGATTTACACAAATAAGAAATATTCCATGGGGTGGAAATACAAATTTACAAGCAACTTTTGAATTAATATTAAATAGAGCTAAACAATATGAACTAACAGACAGAGATCTTCCAAAAAGACTATTTATAATTTCTGATATGCAATTTAATTCAATTAATCAATGTGGTCATTTAACTAATTTTCAAGCGATTGATAAAATGTATAAAGATAGCGGTTATACACGTCCTCAAATAGTATTCTGGAATGTAAATGGTGAAAGTACGGATTTTCCGGTATCTGTTAGTGATAATGGAACATGTTTAGTATCAGGATCATCACCGGTAATATTAGATGCGATTATAAGAACTAAAAACTTTAATTCGTATGATGTACTAAGAACTTCTTTAGATTCTGAAAGATATAAACAAATAAGAGAATTATTATAAATTTTATAACTTTAAAAAGTTATAAAATATTTAAAAACATTATTTATTTATAACAAATGAATTATCTTGCTTTACTAAATTTTCAAAGAATAATATTTTCAATTCTTTTCATACTTAGCGGATTATATCTTATAATATTTTTTTTAAAAGAAATAATTATGTTATTTATACCGCAAAAAAAACAAACTATTGATATGTATCAATTATTAGCAAATAACATATCTCAACAACCACAAATAACAATAAAGAAGGAAAATTTACAACCAGAAAAAACAATAAAGAAAGCTATAACAACTCCAAAAGTTAAAATAATAGGGGTTAAGAAAGAAAGAAAAAGTAGAAAAAGAAAAGAATAAACAACTTATATTTTAAACGGATATGAATAAGGAATAGGTTTTACCAATTTATTAGTGATATCTTTATTGATAAAAAATTGGTAATATCCCGGATTGGTTATACCAATAGTTGGTATAGAACCAGATAAATTTTTAGGAACATTTTTAACAACAACACCTTCTAAAAATAATCCTGTTATGTCTTCTGTATAAATATTATTAGCTGTGGCGTAATGTATTGGAAATGACGATGACCAACATAAAATTAGTTGTGCATTTGAATAATCTAAACTTTTCATAATATCATATTGTATTGTGTTTGTTGTTAAATTAATATTTGCAATTTGTATATTAACAAAATCTATAGTATTTATTTTTACAGCAACAGGTTTAGATAAGTTTGTTTTGTCGAATATCTTAACATTTATTTCCCAACTCGTATCAGTTATAATTTGATTTGTATTAATATCTATTTCATAGTAAAACCAATTTTTAAAATCACATGTTGTATTTTTTTTCAGGATTTTTTGTTGTTTGCAAAAATAATAATTTTGATTATTTACAACTTCTTGAGAATTAAATATAACATTGTTATTTACATCTATCATATTATTATTTTCTAAATATGAATTTGTTGAAGATGGAATTATCTTGTAAACAATTTGGTATGTTATATTAGGTATATATGCTTCAACAGAAAATTTTAATACAGTTATATTATTTATTAAAAATTTTATAGGTGTTATCTGAACAACAATAGTAGCATTGGTATTACAATTTCTTTGGACTTTTAGACAATATAATTCTTTAGATATATCTTCATAACCATAGTTACCTCTGTTTCCACTATCGCTTCTTGGAACCCACATAAATCCGTTATTTGCCCATGAAGAACCCCAGCTATTTTGTATTATCCAGTATTTTCTTTTTACCCCTAATATGTAATCTGTTCCCCAACCAGTAATAATAACAGCATGGCCATCATTCGGATCTCTTGAAAGTTTTCCTCTATATACTCCGCCAATTAGACCATATCCAGCGAATCTTATACTATCTGGTACGAAAATCCCCCAATATAACGGACCTAAATAATATAATGCTTTTTTTAATAAATTTTCATTTAAACTTACTGTAAGTGTATCCATAACTGGAATAGTTATAGCCTTAGAAATAGGGTTAACACTACTAGAACCGCATTTTTGCTGTTGTAAACAGCCAGGATAATTATAAGTTATTTCTGTGTCATTTCTAGAAGTATAAGGATAATCTATTGCTTTACACATTTGTACTGGATACCCACCAAAAAAAATTTTAAACGCTTCTTCTTGAACACATCCATCACAACCTGCACATGGTGTATACCCATCAACTGTAGGATTAGAAGATAAACAATCTATTACTTGTTGAGAACTTAAAGTAATAATAAAAGCATCAATTGGCAATGTTTCTCTGTAAAAAGCACTTTCTATCATAGCTATAATCACCATAGCATAACATGAACCACATTCTCCTTGGTTTCTAACAGGGGTTAAACATGGTCTACCATATTGGTTATTAGTTGTAGCCCAATCAAAATTATCAGTAAAATCTAATGGTATATTAATAGAATTTAATTCATCGTTATTAAAAGAAGGTATAAAATTTTCTTTAATATATTTTTGTCTACTATATTTTTGTTTAATTGTATTTCTATTATTAAAATAATATAAGATGCTTATTGCAAATAACAATGGTAATATAAATGATAAGATAAATAATATTTTCGACATTTATTATATTAATATATTTTATTATAATATTTTAAAATAATTTATTTATTAAACAAAATAATTTTGTATAAACATAAAAGATAAACAAAAAACATTCTGAAATAATGAATCTTCTAAATCTGCTGTATATTGCAAATCTTCATTTTTTACGTAATTAAAGTGTACTACTATATCATTAAATTCTTTTATATCATAAAAATGTTTAATTGAATTTGTGTATATAAAATCTTCATAATTATCAAAACTCCAAATAACCTTATCTTTATAAAGGTCTGCTTTAAGCAGATCTATAAGTTCTTTTTTAATATCTTCTGAAGATAGATCAGATTCACATGCGAAACGTTCTTGTTTATTCATTTCTTTAGTTTTTTGCATGCCTGAAGAAGCATATTTGCTATAAATAAATTCGCATTTTATAGGTGATAACATATTAAGAATAGACGCTTGTATAATATGTCCTTCTTTATTTTTAATAATATTTAGAAATAAAGTATTTGAAACATCTAGTTTTTTGTTATTACGTGTAGATGGATATGTTTTTGCCATATAAGAATTTACATTCCATATTAATACATCTTTTAATAATTCTTTACGAAGCGATAATATTTGTTTTGTGTCAAAATAGTAAGAAATTTTTTGATTTTGAAATGGATTAAGTATATGTAAACGAAACCATGTTTTTCCGAGCATTAATGCATACATAATTATTTGAAGCAAAGCATTATCTGTCCAATTTCTATCTTGACTAGCTTTAATTTCATATATAGAAATAGTTTTACCGTCATCATCTTCAGTCATAGCATCAGCAATTCCAGATATCCAAGGCATTCGTAAATTTGGTTGTATTTTTAGTTTATCGCCGTGGGGCTTCATCAAAATAGCTTTAGGTTTTAACTTAGACCAATATGTTTTAAGATTAACAATTAAACCGTCAGATAATTTCATAAAGATTTTATTTGATAATGCAATATGTAATTGACTGTATAAATAAATACCATCAAACTGGTTTTTATCATCAAAAAAATTAGAACCAATATATTGTTTATATCTTTTTTCAGCATTAGTAATTCGATTAATGATATGGGTATAAAAAGGATGATTTTTAAGATCATGTGTTTGCAAAGCAGGCCATCTACAAATCCAAGTAGAAGTTATAAGATTTTCAATAAGTACACCAACAAAAGATCTCTCTTCTTCTGTAATAATAGGAATCACTTTATAATTAATATCAACATCAAATATTTTTGAGAAATTAAAAGTTTTTGTAAATTCTTTTAATCTTATACGTGTATCATATTTAATAACACCTGCGCGAATAAGTTCTGTTGGAGAATGTTCTAGATCAATATAATCTTGATATTTAAATTCTTTTAAAAGTTTTAAGTCCCTAATACGAGTTTTATTTGGTTCCGGACATTTTTCAAAAAGGCTTAATACACGACTATACTTATCTTCATAAGTTGGTACATACATAATTACTTTCTTTTTTGCGCGAGTTAATGCGACTGTGATAAGATTTACAACTACATCATCAGATAAATGCACAAATGCTTTTTCAAGAGGAAAAGTCAAAAATACAATAACATAATCACGTTCTAAACCTTTTGATGAATTTGCAGTAGAAAGAAAGAAATTTTCATGTTCTTGTTTTTTATGGTTAGAATTAATAACAAAACCAGTTTCAACTAAATGCCTACGTAATCTTGCAACATCACCCATTGCACCTCGTACAGTAATTGCAGAAGAGAATGTTAAAATCATTACTTCTTCAGGTGAATGTTGATTTAAAAAACCAGTAAGTTCATCATAAATATGAGTATATGAATTAAATCTTCTCCATTCGATATCTGAATCAGAAACAGTATTTGTAGATTTCCAGTTCGAAATTCGATCTTTAAACTCTGGATAATAAATACTCAAAGCTTTTTTTAAAGTATTAAGATTATTACTGGGAACGCGAGGAGTAACAGACATGTATATTTTATAAATATTTGGTTTGTCTTCTAGCATCATATAATACCATAAAATACTTTCACGGGGTTCTTTTTGGATTGACTGAAAAATATCGCCCGCAAAAACGAATTTACTTTCGGGATAAAAATATTTAAGTATATCAAGAGTTTGTTTTTCTAAGTCTTGACATTCGTCTAAAAATATAACTTTTGGTTGATAAGCTGGTTTAAATACAAACTCTTTATTGAAAATGAGTTCATAAACAAATTTTCTTTTGCCTTCGAAGTTCGGAAGATCGATATATTTATATTCTGCAACTTTTGCAAATTCATAAACAATACTATCAAAAGTACGAACACTAACTTTTGAAGAGATACCATAATTTTTAAGTTTTGATTTAATCTCGTTTTTTATAGATATATTAAAAGATATAAACATTATATCTGAAGGTTGATACAGTTCATTTATCAAACCTTGAATTAACATACCAAGAAGTAAACTGGTTTTTCCAGCTCCAAACATACCGTGAATTACATATGTATCATGTTTAAAATTTAAGAAATTAATTATAACTTGTTTTTGTTCTTCTCTCCATGGAAAATCTAACATATTCTTAAAAGCGCTTAAACGCTTTATATATTCAGCTTTATTCTTAAGACTGTGATAGCTACCTACAGATCTTAAAAACTCTTGCATTTCTTTAATCTTCATATTCTCAATATTCTTTTCTAAAACTAGTCTACTCATGTTAAACCCGAATTTACCATATAATTTTAAAATTTAAATTCAATTTTAAAATTACCTACAAAATACCCTAACTTTATCATTACATATTAAACAAATAAAATATAATTCATTATTAATTTGAATAATTTCATAATTATGATCAAAACAGCAGTTTACCATTTATAATATAAATTAATTTTTTAAATTAAAAATGAATTTTATTTTTTTATTATATTTAAAATATAATATATTATGGAAAAACCTAAAACTACTCGTACTCGTAAAAGTACTAAATATGTATTTACTTTGAAGAATATAAATACTGAAAAAGTAGATCAAAAATATGGAATTACTTTATTATCAAATTTGACAAATATTGATACTAATAAAGACACTACCACTTTAATTGAATTAACAGAAACTAAAGATACATCTTTGGATATTGTATCATTCCTAGATGAATCAAAAAGATTATATCAATGTAATATTTCTATGATTGATTATAATACACAAAATAATACTGAAAATATGAGAGGTTATAAGTGTTATTGGGATAGAAATTATTTTTCATCTGGCCCAATAGGATGTCCCATTAATTATGTTTCTAGTAAAGCTACAAAAAATTATCATTCAGAAGTTAGTAAAGATAATTATGTAATTAAAGAAAATATTACAAAGTATAAAAAAACTTTATTTTCAAAAGATAAAAGTTTATTTATGACAAAAAACAAAGCTACAATTACGTTTGATAAAGACGAATACTATATTGTAGATGGAATATTTTGCTCTTTTAACTGTTGTCGTGCATATATTAAGGATAATAAACATAATAATCTTTATGAACAATCAGATAATTTATTAATAAAATTATATAAAGATATGAACAATCATTCCGATAAAAATATAAAAATTAATCCTGCTCCTCATTGGCGATTATTAAAAGATTATGGTGGACATTTAACAATAGAAGAT
>Ga0304730_1000426_pt1 | contig 37058 bp, 21 predicted proteins | sample M_130628_MF_Meta_FD_190474 | JGI IMG/M metagenome (GOLD analysis project Ga0304730, IMG submission 190474) | Freshwater microbial communities from Lake Montjoie, Canada to study carbon cycling - M_130628_MF_MetaG (v2) (version 2) | ecosystem: Environmental > Aquatic > Freshwater > Lake | place...
ACGAGGATTTTTATAATTATAAGGATATTTTAAGATTAGAAACATTCGTAATGCCCTTCATCCTCCAATATACTTATACAAATACGGTGCTTAATTGGCTGGGTCTGTCATTTTTTTCAATACGTTCTAAAATTTCCAAACTTAGTATTTTTGAAAACATCCTTAATTTATCTAAATAATACAATAAAATTTTTGAAAAAAATTCAACAAATCCTTTAAAAAAGCCTATTTGTCGAATACTTTAACGGTTGTGCCGATTAATCTATTTTTAAAAAATTCTTATTTGCATTTTTGTTTGTTCAAAACTTACAACCATTTAGTCCGAATACATGAATCATAATTCCACTTATCACAAAAAAATGCAGCTCTTCAAGAATATTTTTAAGAGTTTACTCATTGCAGTTGCTACGATGAATGCACTCGAAATTGCAGCTCAAAAAGCACCAGACGAAAATCGCTTTACTAAAGTAGTTTTGGGCGATAAACTCGACGAACCAATGGAAATGACATTGCTAAAAGATGGCAGAGTTTTGTTCGTTGAACGCAAAGGTGCTTTGAAGCAATACAAGCCCGAAACTGGCGAAATCAAAACTTTAGCCATGATTCCTGTCAACACAAAATATACCAATGCAAAAGGTGTAAAACGTGAAGCAGAAGAAGGCTTAATGGGACTTATCCACGATCCAAATTTTGAGCAAAACCACTGGATTTATATGTATTATGCCGATACTGACGTAAATCAGCACATACTGGCACGTTGGGAATTACGTGGGGAAGAATTAGTACAAAGTTCAAAAAAGGTAATTTTGAATGTACCTACGCAACGTGAAGAATGCTGCCATACAGGCGGTGGAATGGTTTTTGACAAAGTAGGAAATCTATATTTGACGGTTGGAAATAATACTTCGAATAGTGGCACACCGGGCTATGCAAACCTTGACGAAAGAAAAGGCTGGGAGTATTGGGACGACCAACGTGGGGCAGGAAATACAAATAGTTTGACAGGAAAAATTTTAAGAATTAAGCCAGAAGCGGATGCTACTTATTCAATTCCGAAAGGAAATTTATTCGAAACTATGCCAAATAATGGCGATGGTCTGGTAAAAAAAGAAATCTACACAATGGGACACCGCAACCCGTGGAGACCAACCATTGATAGCAAAACTGGCTTTTTATACTGGGGAGAAGTTGGGCCAGATGCCTCGGTTGACTCTGAACAAGGCCCACGTGGATATGATGAATTTAACCAAGCCCGCAAAGCAAGTAACTTTGGTTGGCCTTATTTTATTGGTGATAACAAAGCCTATGCAGACTGGGATTTTGAAACAGGAAAACCTCGTCCAAATGCTGCCTATGACCCTACGAAACCAATCAATGATTCGCCAAACAATACTGGTCTAAAAAACCTTCCTCCTGCTCAAAAAGCATTTATTTATTATCCTTATGGTATTTCAGCAGAATTTCCAATGGTTGGAAGCTCGGGTAGAAGTGCAACTGGCGGACCAGTTTTTCATAAGTCCGATTTTCCTGCTGGAAAACGTGTTTTCCCTGAGTATTATGAAGGAAAATGGTTAATTGTAGAGTTTATGCGTGGCTGGATTATGTCAGTATCGATGGACGAAAAAGGCGACTATAAATCTATGGAGCGTTTCATGCCAAACACCGATTTCGGTAGTGCTATCGATATGGATTTTGCCCCAGACGGAGATTTATATGTATTAGAATATGGCTCGGCGTGGTTCAAAGGAAACGATAACGCAAGACTCGTAAAAGTAGAATACAATGGCGGAAACCGTATGCCAAAAGTGATAGCCAAAGCAGATAATTTGACAGGTTCTGCTCCATTGAAAGTAAATCTTACATCGACTGGCACAAACGACCCAGATGGTGATAAACTTACGTATTTATGGGAAGTAAAAAGCAAAGCGGGCAAAAAGATTTTTAAAACCGAAAATGCAAGTGTATTACTTGATAAAGCAGGAATTTATGATGTAACATTGACCGTAAAAGACGGCAAAGGTGAAGAAAATAGCGAATCGCTCGAAATAAAAGTGGGTAATGAACCTCCAGCAGTTGCTTTTAACATCAAAAAAGGAAACAAAACTTTCTATTTCCCGAATAAACCAATTGACTACGAAGTAACTGTTTCGGACAAAGAAGATGGTAATTTAACGAACGGAAAAATTAAGGCTGAACAAGTAGCAGTAAGCATTGATTATATGCCAATCGGTTATGATAAGATTGAAGCTTCACAAAATCATCGAGGCGTTGATGCCGTAGCATTTGCTTCAATGGGAGAACGTTTAATGGCAAAGAGTGATTGTAAATCTTGCCACATTGTTGATGTAAAATCGGTTGGGCCAAGCCTTAAAGACATAGCCAATAAATATAAAGGCGATACAAAAGCTGTTGATTATCTTTCAAAGAAAATCATCAATGGTGGCGGTGGTGTTTGGGGCGATCATGTAATGGCAGCTCACCCACAAATCTCAATTCCCGAAGCCAACATCATGGTTGATTATATCTTAAATATTAATGAGCCAAAAACGGCCAAATCAATGCCAATGCAAGGTAGCTATTCGACAAAAATCCCTGATGGACAGAAATCAAACGGAACGTATATTTTGCGTGCGGCTTACAAAGATAAAGGAACAAAATTAATGAAATCACTTTCAACGGAAGATGTAGTTGTTTTGAAAAACCCAACTTTAAACCCTGAATTGGCCGATAAATCGAAAGGCACACAATTGGTAATTACGCCAGGACGCTCATTCTCAATGGTTGGCGACAAATCTTATTTGGCTTATACAAATGTTGATTTAACAGGCATCAACGAAATCGAAATTACTGCACAAGCACAAACACGCGTAGGTGCAGCGGGTGGCGTTATCGAACTTCATATAGACTCACCAACAGGTGCTTTGATCGGTACAAGCGATAAAATTGAGCCAAGAGAAATGAGAATGGGGTCGGGAGCCGCCTCTCCACCACCTGCTCAACCAGCAGCTTCAACGGGTGCAATGCCTGCTGCAGGAACGCCTGCACCAGCCGCAACACCACCAGCTAGACCTAACATGAATAGTAAACTAAAAGTAAATGTTCCTCAAAATGCAGGTCAACACGATGTCTATTTGGTATTCAGAAATGAAAAAGCAAAAGATACGCAAATTGTGATGGCAGTTTCAGCAATTGAGTTTAAAGCAAGCGAATAATAAACCCTAAGATATAAATACAGTTTCGAGAATTGGGTATAAAAGCCCGATTCTCTTTTTTAAAAAAACCTCCTCATAAGTACATAAGACTCAAAAAAACTTTAATTACAAAAAGAACAATGCAAAATAGAAGAGATTTTCTTAAAAATACAGGAGCTTTGGCACTTGGAGGTTTGATGTTACCTAACTTAGCAGACGCTTTTGGAGAGCCATTAAAGATAAAAAAATTTGGAGTACAATTATTTACCACAATGTCGGTAATCGACAAAGACCTTGAAGGAACATTAAGGCAAATTGCAGGAATCGGATATAAAGAAATCGAATCGGCATTTAGTATGAAAGGTGGCTTTTATGGCATGAAACCTAAAGCATTTGCCAAATTGGTGGCAGATTTAGGAATGTCGTGGCAAGCACACCACGTAACTGGAGCTCCTTTTAATCGTCCCGCTCCTCGTCCATCGGCTTTAGGAAGCACAGCACCTGCTCGTCCGGCCATGCCACCAATGAAAAATTTGCTGAATAATACACAAGAAATCGTTGACGAAGTAGCCGAAGGTGGAGCAAAATATTTGGTTTGTGCCAGTATTCCAGTGAATAAAATGGAAGAGGTAAAGCTTTCGCTCGAAATTCTTCAAAAAGCAGGCGAAGCCGCCAAGAAAGCAGGCCTTACTTTTGTTTTCCATAACCATACTGCAGAGTTTGAAATGGTTGAAGGACAACGCCCTTTCGATATGATGGCTTCACAAATTAGTGCCGATTTGCTCAAATTTGAACTAGATCTAGCTTGGGCAACCAAAGCTGGTGTAAATATTCCAGAATTATTCCAAAAACATCCAGGTCGTTTCCCTCTTTTCCACATAAAAGATTTGAATAAAGAAACCCAAAAGCCAGTAGAAGTCGGCACAGGCTACATTGATTTTAAGCCAATTTTTGCAGCTGCCAAAACTGCGGGTGTAAAGCATTATTTTGTCGAGCAAGACGGAGCTCCATCTCCAGTAGCTAACCTTACAACCAGCTTTAATAATTTAAAGAAAATTGTAGCTTAAAAAGTCCACAGTCGATAGTCCACAGTCCACAGTAAATCCAAGCTTCCTCTCTTACTGTGGACTAGGGACTGCCAACCGTGGACTAAAAATCATCTATTCACCCTATAAAAACTACTCATATGAAATCAAATCGCCGAAATTTTATTCAAAAATTAGGTTTAAGTGCGACCGGCCTAGGTCTTGGTTCTACGCTTACATCTGAAGCTAAGGGTTTCAAACCTAAAGAAAAAGAAGACGAACAAGTGCTATTTGTTGGTGATAATATTGCGGTTACCAACACACAATATGGCAAAGTAAGAGGTTATATTTTACGAGGAATTAATACTTTTTTGGGAATTCCTTACGGAGCTGATACTTCGGGAGAAAACCGTTTTATGCCTCCACAAAAACCAAAATCATGGACAGATGTGAAACCTGCAGTTTGGTGGGGAAATTCTGCTCCACAGATTATGGAAAAACGCTATGCTGACCAATATGCTTCATTTGTTGACCATTGGAATTATGACGATGTAAGCGAAGATTGTCTAAAAATCAATGTTTGGACGCCTGCTCTTGACAATAAAAAAAGGCCAGTAATCGTATGGTTGCATGGTGGCGGATTTGTAAACGGAAATGCGGTCGAGCAAGATGGCTATAATGGAGAAAACCTTTGCCGATTTGGTGATGTGGTTTTTTGTTCGCTCAATCATCGTTTGGGAGCTTTGGGCTTTACGAATTTAGCAGGTGCTGGCGATAAAATGGCAGCATCCGGAAATGTTGGTATGTTGGATATTGTGGCAGCTTTGGAGTGGGTGCGAGATAATATTGCCAATTTTGGTGGCGATGCCAGTAACGTAACAATCATCGGACAATCCGGTGGCGGTTCAAAAGTTTGTACCCTAACTGCCATGCCTTCGACCAAAGGTTTATTCCATAAAGCCGTTGCACTAAGTGGCTCATCGCTCAATGGTTTATCAAAAGAATATTCTGAAAAACTCGGTGCCATGATACTAAAAGAAGCGGGTTTAAGCCCCACTGAAATAGGGAAATTGCAACAAATTCCGTGGAGAGAATACATTGATATTGCCAACCGTGCAGTAACAAAAATGGCTGATGAAGCCAAACGTCTTAATCTTACTCGTGGCGGTTTCGCTCCAGTTGCAGATGGAAATTTCTTGTCAGAAGGTACTTTTTATGCGGATAATTCGCATTTTTCGGCCGATGTACCGATGATTATCTGCACAACTTTCAATGAGCAATCGCCGAGTAGAGTTAATTCGGCCCTTGAAAATGTAACTTTAGCAGAAGCAAAAGAGAATTTAAAAGCAAGATTTGGCGATAAAACAAGTGAAATCGTAGATTCTTACGCCAAAGCTTTTCCAGATAAAAAACCTATAGAAATCTGGTCGATGATTCTCAGTAATCGCAAAGGTGCAATTGCCACAGCCGATGCAAAAGCAAAACAAAAAGCTCCTGTTTATTTAGCTTGGTTTGGTTTTCAGCCACCACTTTTCGATGGTCGTATGCGTGCTTTCCACTGCGATGATATTTGTTTTTGGTTCTATAATACCGACCTCATGCTCACGCACACAGGAGGTGGTGCCAGACCAAGAAGGCTTTCTGAGAAAATGGCAAAATCATTCCTGAACTTTGTTCGCACAGGAAATCCAAACGGTGGAGGTTTGCCAAACTGGGCAAGATATACCTCCGAAAAAGGAGAAACCATGATTCTAAATGATGAATGCATTCTCAAAAATGACCCAGATCGTGAAGCGAGAAAGGCATTGAGTTGATAAATAAAAGATGATATTAAAAAGTAAGTTTGATTTTTTGCTATCTGGTAAAACAGTCGGACAATGAATAAAAAGCATTTTTTGGCTTTAGCTAGACTCTTAATTGTTTTGGCTGAAGCCAATTTGTTTTTAGACTATTTTATTGAGTCGTAAAAACCAACGGCATTAAGTTTTGAAAATGGACATAATGAACATTTATACTTTTATATACCCATATTTTGCTCATCCAAAACTTGTTGTTTGTGGGTATTTTTATTCAATTGATTCAGGTTTGGTGCCTCTAATTCTGCTTGAATCGTTGGTATTATCAAAGCCTACTTTTTTAATTTTTCATAAGTCATAACTGGCAGACTTTTTTACCATAAAACCACCATCGCTTTAAATCTCAATCGAATAATCATTGATAGCCTAAGTATCAACTTTTTTTTGTCTGAAACCTTCACATCTCCTAAGTTCAAATGGGCGGTATCCCGTTCCTTTCTTGTTGAGTCAGTTTTTGTGAGACAATCCATTTTTCAACGTTTTGTTGCTGGCTTACAACAACCTTTTCATCAAAAAGTAAACTTTCTTATATGGCTAGTATGAACATCAGTGTACTCTCAATATTTTTGAAAACGATATCGAAGTGAGATTCTTGGTTTTTTTTAAAATATTGAGGTTGTATATGGCAAAATTAATTGAAAAAAATACCTATCATTATAAAATAGAATTTTAGCCGTTTTTGAATCGCCAGTTCTACCATTTGAAATAAAAAGTGTTTTGTGAATTTATAATAACTCTTTAGAAAGTGAAAGAGGAAAGCATCGAAAAAAAGTACTTATTTATTTGTTTGGATAGTTGGCTCTTGCTAATTTTACTCAAATAAAAAGTGAGAAGAAAATATTTATACTAAACAGTACAAATAATATATTGCTTTTATAGCCTACTGATTGGCGAAAAATGTATAGTTTTTCAGAAAACTGTGCACTTTCTTATTTTTTGGATGAACTTTATGACCCCAATTACTACACACTAACGCCTTACATAATTAATCAAACTGTTTTGGAGAAATAATTATTAGTAGTTTTTAATTCAAACAAATGGTATTATTAAAAGTTAGCCCTTCCAATTTTGAAATACTCATTGGCAGGTTGCATCCTTTGGTAATTCACTTACCAATTGGTATTTTATTGTTAGTAGCTCTTTTTGAATTTCTTTCAAGAAAAGAAAAATATGCCGTTTTACGCCCAGCAATTATAAAAATGGCTTTATGGGGAATGATTTCAGCCATATTTTCGTGCGTAGCAGGTTATTTACTTTCTAAGAGTGGTGGTTATGAAAAAGATTTACTTGCTTGGCATAAATGGTTTGGAATTGCCTTGGCTGTTATTGCAACTGCTTTTTATATTTTTAAAAAAATAGAGAAAGAGTTTAAGCAATTTGGTATGATTAGTTCAGCTATTTTTACAATTATGCTTGCTGTAACAGGGCATTTAGGTGGAGCATTAACTCACGGAGAAGATTTTTTAACCCAACCTTTCTTATCTATTCTTGGTGTAGCTCCTGTGAAGGTGGTTCGTAAACCCATAACCAATATCAATGAGGCCTTGGTTTACAAAGATATTATCGAACCTGTTTTAGAACAAAAATGCGTGCAGTGCCATAATTCCCAAAAGCAAAAAGGTAATCTTAGGATGGATACGGCAGAATTATTACTGAAAGGTGGCGAACACGGAAAAATAATTGTAGCAGGAAATACGAACGAAAGCGAAATCTACAAAAGACTTCTATTGCCTGAGGAAGATGAACACCGAATGCCACCCAAAGGTAAAACTCAACTTACTGAGCAAGAAGTTGTACTGCTTCAATGGTGGATTCAATCAGGGGCTTCCATGGATAAAAAAGCAGCTAATTTGGAGAAAGATGATAAAGTAAAAACAATTTTAGCAAGTTTACAAGTAGGAGCGGGTAGTCAAGAAACGAATGAAACTGGCAAAGAAGTAAGAGAATTTTTAGAAGAAAAAGTACCAAACCCTGCGACAAAAGACATCGAATCTCTTACAAAAATGAATGTAAGTGTTGATGTTTTATCCCCTAAAAATGGTTGGGTGAATATCAATACGGTAAATACTTCAGGCTTTAATGATGCTCAAATTGGTTTATTGCTTCCCCTTAAACTTCAAATTGTTTGGCTAAATTTGGGTGATAGTCAGATTACAGGAATTTCTTTAAAAACAATCGGAGAATTGATTAACTTGACAAGACTAAATCTTGAAAATACTGATATTTCCGACACAGGGCTGCAAAATCTTACAAACCTTAAAAATTTACAATACTTAAACTTAGTTAATACTCCCATAACTAATACAGGTTTACAAATACTTAAAGAAATCAAATCGTTAAAAAAAGTTTATTTGTGGCAAAGTAAAGTGACTTTAGTTGGAGTTGAAGCACTCAGAAAAAACTTGCCAAACTGCGAAATAAATTTTGGGGAAGAATTAATAATTAAAAATCCTATCGTTACAAAATGAAAAATATAAGCATTATAGGAGTTATAATTTTTTGTGGATTTCTTTTTTGGTCATGTTCCGATTCGGTAGAAATACCTAAAGAAATATTAGCGTTCGAAGAAAAGCTGCCTAAAACGGTAGATTATAATCTGCACGTAAAACCCATATTATCAGACCGTTGTTTCAAATGTCATGGGCCTGATAAAGCGAAAATTGAAGCAGGTTTGCAGTTAGCAAATTTTGAAGGAGCGACCCTCGAATTGGAAAGCGGAGCAAAGGCAATTGACCCCAAAAATATTGGTAATAGTGAACTAGTCGCTCGAATTTTAAGCAAAGACCCCGATGAGGTTATGCCAACACCTAAAAGTCATTTAACACTTTCTGATGAAGAAAAGGCTTTACTCATCAAATGGATTAAGCAAGGAGCAGAATACAAAGAACATTGGTCATTATCGAAAATTGAAAAGCCTGATGTTCCAAAAGTTGGGAAGAGTTTTTTAGCTCGTTGGGGTTTGGCTGAAGATGAGGAAACAAAGTGGGTAAAGAATGAAATTGATCATTTTACCTTAGCGAAAATGAAAGAAAAGGGCTTAAAACCAAGCCCAAAAGCCAATAAATATACCCTTCTCCGCCGAGTTTACATGGATTTGACCGGTTTGCCACCAACGCCTCAGGAAATTGAGACATTTATTAATGATAAATCTGCCAATGCTTATGAAAAAGTAGTTGATTATTTAATAAAATCGAAGCACTTTGGTGAGCAGCAGGCTATTAGTTGGTTAGATTTAGCTCGTTACGCTGACTCAAATGGCTATCAAGATGATGCTCTTCGCACAGCATATCCGTATCGTGATTGGGTTATAAATTCTTTCAACGAAAATTTACCATTTGATAAATTTGTAACCTATCAGCTAGCAGGTGATTTACTACCCAAGCCCACCAAAGAAATGATGGTGGCTACGGGTTTCAATCGAAATCATCCCCAAAGTGAAGAAGATGGGATAGTTCCTGAAGAATACCAAGTAGAATATGTTGCTGACCGTACCAATACTTTTGGCAAAGCATTTTTAGGATTAACTGTGGAATGTAGTCGCTGCCATGATCATAAATATGACCCAATCAGTCAGAAGGACTATTATTCTATGTTCGCATTTTTCAATAATGTCAATGAACATGGAATGTCGCCATTTGGTGCTACTTCAAGTCCGATGATGACCTTGCCAAAAAAAGATGCTGAAAAAAAGATTAATTTTATTAAAAGTCTACTATCGAATAATATAAAAAAGACTGAAGTTCAGAAGGATAAAGTACGGGAAAGATTCGAAAAGTGGCTTAGCAAAGGAGGTGAAAATCAACTGATCTCACCCAAAAAAGACTTACTCATTGATATTCCTTTTGATATAAAATCAGTAAAATGGGAAGGCGACAAAAAAGATAAAGAGCGACCATTTTTTGCAAATCTTGCCAATGATACCCTCGCTATGGAAATGTATGGAGATTATGAGGCTCGTCCAGTATCCATAAAAGGCCGCCGTGGATTAGGGGTGAAATTTGTTGGAGACGGCTATTTAAAAATTCATGAATCCAACAATTGGTGGAACAACAAGAACTTTGATCACCGAACAGTTGGTAATTTTGAACGAAATCAACCATTCACAGTCAGTCTTTGGGTTGGCATCATTGACCCGAAGTTCAAAGGTCAAATTTTCAATAGAAATTCAGGCCCTTTGGCTGGTTGTAAAGGCTACGAATGTAAACGATTAGAAGACGGCAGGTTGTCCTTTAGAATCAATAATGTGTGGCCCGACAATGCCATTGACTTTGAGACCGACCAAAAACTAAAACCGAATGAATGGGTATACGTTACAATGAGCTACGATGGTTCGAGTCAAGCATCAGGTTTAAAAGTATATCTGAATAGTAAATTGGCGAAAGGTAAATTTGCGGCAGATAATCTTGATGGAAGCACCATTTGGAATAAAAATCATGAAATTTATAAAAGTTATGCTGCTTCGTCTAACTTTTCATTTGGAAAAATGCACACCACCATCAATAAAGGGTATGCCGTTGATGAGCTCAAAATTTTTGGTCGAGAACTAACCCCTTTGGAAGTTCAAAGTGAAATGAGCCAGAAAGATTTAGTACAAAATGCGTTAAAAATATCTTCAGAAAAACGTACAGCATATCAAAAAGAAGCTCTTTTTGATTATTATAACACGCACATAGACCCCATCATGAGGGAATTAGCCATTAAACGCCAAAAACTAATTGGCGAAGAAGTGGAGCTTTTAAACAACGAAATAGACATCATGGTTATGCGAGACCGCAAGCAAATGCGTAAATCGTATATCCTAGAAAGAGGTGTTTATGATGCTCATGGAGAGGAAGTTATAGCTGAAACGCCACTAAAAATCGGAAAACTGCCCCATTCTTATTCTCGGAATCGCCTTGGTCTCTCACAATGGCTATTAAATGAAGACAATCCATTATTTGCCCGAGTGATGGTAAACCGATTTTGGCTGCAATATTTTGGTAATGGTATAGTAAAAACCCAAGAAGACTTTGGGAGTCAAGGAGAACTACCTTCTCACCCCGAACTATTAGATTGGCTGGCATCAAAATTCAGACAAGATGGTGGAGGTTGGGATACCAAAGCGTTTATCAAGCGAATTGTGATGTCGGCTACTTATCAGCAATCATCAAAAGCTAACCAAGAGCAAATCGAAGCTGACCCTGATAATCGTTGGCTGGCAAGGGGAAGTAGCTACCGTTTTAGTGCTGAACAAGTACGAGATAATGTATTGTTAGCCAGTGGTTTATTAGTTAGAACTATCGGTGGACCAAGTGTTTATCCATATCAACCTTCAGGCATTTGGGAAGCTTTGGCTACTCGAAATGCAACAAAATATGTACAGCAACACGGTGACAGTTTGTACCGAAGGAGCATGTACACGATTTGGAAACGAACAAGTCCACCGCCAATGATGCTCAATTTCGATTCACCCGACCGTAGTTTATGCACCGTTCGTCGGCAAAAAACAGCTACACCATTGCAAGCATTGGTTACGCTCAACGACCCACAATTTGTTGAGGCGGCAAGGGTTTTAGCAGAAAGAGTTATTAAGAAAAAAACAAGTTTTGATGCACGAATGCAATTCTTTTTTCAATCGGTGGTTTCTAGAAATCCTCGCCCAAATGAGTTGCAAATTCTAAAAACTTTGTACGATTCTGAATATCAAGCTTTTATTAAAGACACCAAAAGGGCAGAATCCTTACTGGCAATTGGTGAATTTGCAAGAGATAAGGAGCTGAATATCAGTGAATTGGCTGCCTATACTGTTGTAGTGAATACCATTTTAAATTATGATGAAGCAATAGTAAAACGATAAAATTATGAAAACTAATCGTCGTGATTTCCTTAAGCAATCAACTTTTTTAATCGGTGGTACCATGATAAATAACGAAATGTCAAATAGTTCAGATATATTTGGGATCAAATTTTTTTGCCCACGTTGGGGAGCCAACGATTCATGGGATAACTTTTGTAAACGAGTAAAAGAAGCTGGCTATGATGGCATAGAATCTGTTCATTCGTTAGACCCTAAGCTCCAAAAAGAAGAACTCACCGCACTTGAAAAATATGAACTTAAAATCATTGGGCAATATTACCAGTCTTTTGAGTCTAATTTTGATGAACATTTAAAAAGTTTCGAAAAACATTTGAGAAACCTTGTTTCTGCCAACCCCATTTTTATCAATAGCCAAACAGGTAAAGACTGGTTTAGTTTTGAGCAAAACAAAAAAATATTTGAAACTGCCTTTCGTATAGAAAAAGAAACGGGAGTAAAAATTGTTCATGAAACGCATCGTGGAAAATGTCTTTTTGCTGCCCATGTGACAAAAGAATATTTAATGAAGATTCCAGATATTAACCTAACACTTGATATTTCTCATTGGTGCAATGTACATGAATCATTGCTTGCAGACCAAAAAGATGCAGTAGATTTAGCCTTAAGTCGCACTAATCACATTCATTCAAGAGTTGGTCATCAAGAAGGTCCCCAAATAAACGATCCACGAGCTCCAGAATGGGCTAAAACCTTAGAGAGTCACTTAGCTTGGTGGGATAAAGTAGTTGAAAGGTATAGAAAAGATAATAAAATATTAACCATTACCACCGAATTTGGTCCAGCAAATTATATGCCTACGCTGCCTTACACGCAGCAACCTGTAGCTAATCAATTTGAGATTAATGTTTTTATGATGAATTTATTGAAGAAAAGATATTTAATTTAAGAAAAACAAATGACTAACGACCTACAAGACAAAGTGCATGACCAAATGAGTCGTCGCACTTTTTTAACTTCATCTGGAATTGGATTAGGTGCAGCAGCATTGTCGGCTATTTTACCAAACACTGCTCAAGCTAACGATAGTTTTCATAAAATCGGGCCACACTTTGCACCCAAAGTTAAAAGAGTTATTTATTTACATCAAAGTGGAGCTCCTTCCCAATTAGAAACCTTCGATTATAAGCCTAAGTTAGAAGCAATGTGGGGGCAGAATTTGCCCGAATCAATAAGAGGGGGGCAAAGGCTCACAGGAATGAGTGCTGGACAAAGTTCTTTCCCTTTGGCGGCTTCTGCTTTTAAGTTTGCACAATATGGTAAAAGTCGTGCATGGATTAGCGATTTATTACCCTATCATAAGCAAATCGCCGATGAGTTGTGCTTTATCAAATCCATGCACACCGAACACATCAATCACGACCCAGCGATCACGTTTATACAAACAGGTAATCAAATTGGTGGTCGTCCGTCGATGGGTTCTTGGATGAGTTATGGTTTAGGTTCAGAAAATCAAAATCTTCCCGCTTTTGTGGTTTTACTTTCAAAAGCAACCACGAACCCAGACCAACCACTTTATGCAAAATTGTGGAGCAATGGTTTTATACCTTCGGTGCATCAAGGGGTGGTGTTTAGGTCAGGGCAAGACCCTGTTTATTACCTCAACAACCCCAATGGCATTGATAAATCGTCCAGAAGAAATATGTTAAGTGCTTTGTCGAAATTGAGTGAAGACCAATACAAACAAGTATTAGACCCCGAACTCGACAGTCGTATGAAACAATACGAAATGGCATACAGAATGCAAAGCTCTGTACCGGAAACATTAGATATATCCAAAGAACCAGATTCAGTTTTTAACATGTACGGCCCTGATAGCCGCATTCCAGGCACTTTTGCTGCTAATTGTCTTTTAGCCAGAAAATTAGCCGAAAAAGATGTACGTTTTATACAACTCTACCACAAAGGTTGGGACCATCACGGTAACTTACCCAGAGATATTCAAATCATGGCAAAGTCAGTTGACCAAGCCTCGGTTGCGTTGATTAAAGATTTAAAACAAAGAGGGCTCTTAGACGATACATTGGTCGTTTGGGGAGGTGAATTTGGACGAACAAATTATTCGCAAGGAAAACTCACAAAAGAAAACTACGGTAGAGACCACCATCCACGCTGTTTTTCTATTTACATGACTGGTGGTGGCATAAAAAAAGGAATTTCTTACGGAGAAACTGACGAATTTGGCTACAACATTACCAAAGACCCAGTTCATATTCATGACCTTCAAGCAACAATCATGCACTTGATGGGCATTGACCATGAGCAACTTACCTTTAAGTTTCAAGGTCGCCGTTATCGTTTAACAGATGTTGCGGGAAAAGTAGTAAAACCAATTTTAACTTAATTTTTCATAAAAAACATAGAAAAATATTATGTAAAATCAACTTGATTTTATTAAATAAACTGCAATTTTAAGGGCAGCCATGCTTACTTCTTCCAATATTTTTTTCTTATCATAGTTCACCCAACGAAAAAGTGATTTTTGGAATAATGAGAACAAATAGCAATGGAAAATTTTTGAAAAAATCTTTTGCCAAATCACCAAATGTTGAATTTACCTTTATTTGCTATCCAAAGTTTTTGGCAAAAATCATTGCTGAAATTGAAAAAATGATGGGCAAAAAACCACAAAATTTTGCCGATGTTCGAAAAACGTTGAACACTTGCTGCTATAATTATTAGCAACACTTTTTTTTGAATTTCAGCTTGCTGAATACTTTTATACGACAAGTTAAAATCCGAAAATCCTGCTTTGGATGCTGATATATTATTACCTTATACGGCTGTTGCATCAAGATTGTGCTTTCCAAAGCTCTTTTTATAGTTAAAAATAGGGCTTGCTGAAAAAGTCATAACTATTTGACTATCAAATATATAGATGGATATTTTGTTGTAAAAGTGCAAGGATATTCGTTTATATAAAGAAAAAACCTTGCAGATGGTCAACTATAAATCTGAGAAACAACTGTCTATATTTGATTTCAAGACTGGTTTAGAAAGCAAATTATATGCAAACAATAGGTGGGTACTCTTATGCTCATTACTTGATTGTGATAAGCTATCAAGTATTTATCAAAAAAGTTGAAGTAATGAACATTTATGATGTTTTTCAATAGACGCATTGTTTTAATGGACAAAAATGGTGGTGTTTATTTTTAATAATTGGAACTATCTATACTAATTTTTTCTTTTTTATTGTCAAATGAAACGTACAAACGCTCTGCTGGAGAGCAACTTATTAGGGATAATTTGAGACCGACGAGAGTCACCAAAAGGGGATTTTGTCCACTTTTTTATCGACACCCTGAGGTATTTAACCAAAAAAAAACTCATATATAAACTTCTTTTTTTCTACAAAGATAGACCGTTATGATTCCTCTATTTATTCTTCAAATCAGCAAAATAACCATCAATAGCATTGGTTTTATTAGGGATAATTAACGACTTGTTGTATACCAATTAAACAACCATGGCAGATTGTTTTTGAGGCTTCTGTAAGCACTTCTCAGTTTTTTATGAACACATCGTCGCTTCCCATTTTCATCCATTTTCTGCTCGTTGAGAAATGGTTTGCATTTGACATACTATAACTCTAAATCACCAGCAAAACTTTCTTTATCTGTGCGAGTAAGTAGTAAAGTATGCTCCCAAAGTTCCTAATTTGCCTTTAATTTAGGCTTTTTGCTCAAATATGTCCGAATTGTTTTTACTTGATGAAATTGACAATATTGAATCGGTATATCAGAAAATAGTTGCATTAAACCCTTTCTTCCATCACAGATAATAGACTGAATTTTTATACCTCTGCGTGAAATTTCTTTCACACCATCCAAATAAATTTGATTAGTTTCTTGCTTGACAAATTGTGTGAAAATAATAGTACCACTTAGACTATCTTTATAGACTACAACACCAAAATTCTTTCCAAAAAATGCGGAGCGACGCCCAGACGTATCCATCAGCACATTTTCTAGTTAAGGAAAGCTACTTTTTTAGGTAGTCTTAACTAAACATAAACGACGTTGAATGGTCTTTATTGAACAGAAATATTTGTTTGATAGCTGTGCATAAGTTTGTTTGCTTTTGGTGTACTCTATCCATAAATTGATGTTTTCCAAACACTCAACATCAATAAATCTTTTTCCACAAACCGCACATTTATAACGTTGTTTGTCATTAAATTTACCATTTTTTGTAACAATTATGCTCTTACAGTAGAAGCAGTTTTTTTATTCATAACCATTCGTTTCTTTAAAGATATGATAATCAACACGTTACAAAGGTTTTAGCACTATAAATGTCCATTAACCCAAAGATATGATAATCAAAACGTTACAAAGGTATTAGCACCATAAATGTCCACTAACCCTAAAATGAATTAAAAAAGTTAAATTGAGTTGTTAAAAAATCTCTATTTAGCATAAAACCTGTCAATAAATATACTATATTTGGTTTTTATTCAACCTTACACTATTACATAATGAAACGTTTACTTTGGCTATTTTTATTGATAGGCTCGTTTGCTACTTATGCCCAGCAAGGAACGATCAAAGAAAGTCTAAAAATCAAAAGCAGCACACTCGGCAAAGATGTAGATTACAGCATTTATCTCCCTGCCGACTACGACAAAACTAATCGCCAATATCCAGTTCTCTACTTACTTCACGGCTATACCGATGACGAAACTGGCTGGACTCAATTTGGCCAAACGCCCGAAATTGCCGACCGTACTATCAACAGTGGTGAAGCTCCACCGATGATTATCGTAATGCCTGATGCTGGTGTAACGTGGTACATGAACACTTTCGATGGAAAAACAAAATTTGAAGATTTTTTCATCAAAGAATTTATTCCTTACATCGAATCAAATTACAGAATTCGGGCAAAAAAAGAGTTTAGAGCAATAGCTGGCCTTTCAATGGGAGGTCTTGGCACACTTCTTTACGCAACTAAACACCCAGATATGTTTATATCGGCCGCTCCATTGAGTGCTGCTATTTGGACTGATGAAGAGGTTGTTACGCAAAATGCAGATATTAATCGATGGAACACTGTTTTCGGTGATTTATATGGCAAAGACTTAAAAGGAAAAGATCGTTTGACCGAACATTATTACAAAAATGCTCCAATTAAAATTGTAGAAACAGCCAATGCCGATGACTTGAAAAAAGTTAAGTTCTACATTGATTGCGGAGACGATGATTTCTTAATAAAAGGCAACATGGCACTTCACACCATGATGATTGACAAGAAAATTCCGCATGAATTTAGAGTTCGTGATGGTGGACATACTTGGTCATATTGGCGTACGGCTTTGCCAGAAGTGCTGAAGTTTGTAGGAGAAAGTTTTCACAGATAATTTTGAATGAAAAAATAAAATATTTCAACTTGTTTTAATAAATTATTCTATCATTTGACCATTCTATAACTCAAATTAAACTAAAATATATGAATCGTAGAGAAGCCATACAAAGAGCCACTCTCCTACTCGGAGGTGTGCTTTCTGCACCCTTAATGGCAGGTGCTATGGGCCAGATTCTCAACACTGGCGAAAGTGTTGCAGTAACAGCCGACCAAGCAGCTTTATTGGCCGAAGTGGCCGATATTATTATTCCAACAACAGGCACGCCAGGGGCAAAAGCAGCAGGTGTCGAGAAATTTATTGTGCGTGTCGTACGTGATTGTTTTGAGAAACCAGAACAAGAGAAATTCTATGCAGGATTAGCAAAACTTGACGCCGATAGCCAAGCAAAATTTGGTAAAGGATTTGCAGCAATAGATGTGGCTCAGAAAAACGAAATGCTAAAACAAAGTACAGTTGATAATAAAGCTTTCTTTTTGATGATGAAAGGTTTAACCGTAACGGGCTATTTCACTTCAGAAATTGGTGCAACACAAGCTTTAGAATATTTACCAATCCCTGGTAAGTTTGAAGCTTGTATTCCACTCAAACCAGGTCAGAAAGCTTGGGCATTATGATTTGAAAATTTGGAGATTTGTCAATTTGAAAATGTATTTTACAATTGTGATTACAAATACTAAACCTAATTGATAAATTACCAAGTTATCTATTCGCCCCTTTGCAAACCATTTTCAAATCACCAAATTATCTAATTTTCAAATTAAAATAATGGCAAACTTAAATATAGATTTAATTAAAGACCAAACTTACGATGCCATCGTAATCGGCTCGGGTATCTCGGGCGGTTGGGCAGCTAAAGAATTGACCGAGAAAGGCTTACGAGTATTGATGCTCGAAAAAGGTCGCCAACTCGAACACGTAACAGGCTATGAAAATGCCATGAAAGCTCCGTGGGAGTCGCAATACAATGGACGCTTAACCACAGCTCAAAAAGAAAGTCATCCGAAATTAGCTCGTGATTATCCGTACAACGAAATGAGCGAAAAATACTGGATGAACGATTCAGATGCTTTGTATAAAGAAGAAAAACGTTTCGACTGGTACAGGCCAAATATCGTTGGTGGAAAATCAATCATGTGGGGCCGTCAATCCTATCGTTTGAGTGATATTGACTTTGAAGCAAACTTAAAAGATGGTATTGCCGTTGACTGGCCGATTCGTTACAAAGATATTGCTCCATGGTATTCTTATGTAGAAAAAATTGCGGGTATTTCTGGCGAAAAACTTGGGTTACCTCAATTGCCCGATAGCGATTTTCTACCACCAATGGAAATGTATTGCGTAGAAAAAGAAGTGCGTAAACGTCTTGAAAAAACATTCCCAGGTCGTACGATGACCATCGGGCGTGTAGCCAACCTTTCAGAAGCACGCAAAGAGCAACTTGGTGTTGGTCGTGCAGCTTGTCAATATCGCAATAAATGTGCATTGGGCTGTCCATTTGGTGCATATTTCAGCACACAATCTTGTACATTGCCGCCTGCAGCTAAAACTGGCCGCTTAACGCTTCGTCCAGATTCTGTTGCTAAAGAAATTTTATTCGATACAAAAACTCAAAAAGCTACGGGCGTTCGCATAGTTGATACTCAAACGCTTGATGTGCGTGAGTTTTATGCGAAAATCATCTTCGTTTGTGGAAGTACATTGGGTTCTACAACGTTGATGCTCAACTCAACTTCTGAGCGTTTCCCTAATGGATTTGGCAATGATTCTGGTCAACTCGGGCATAATCTAATGGACCATCACTTCCGCACTGGTGCTGGTGGCGAGTGGGAAGGCGATTTAGACAAATACTATTCTGGCCGCCGTGCCAATGGTATTTATGTACCGCGTTACCGTAATATTGGCACCGACAAACGTGATTATATACGTGGTTTTGGTTATCAAGGTGGTGGTAGCCGACAAGGATGGCAACGAAATGTAGCCGAATTGAATTTCGGTGCAGATTTCAAAGAAGATTTAACAAAACCTGGCAACTGGACTATGGGCTTCGGTGGCTTTGGTGAAACACTTCCTTACTTTGAAAATCGTGTATATTTACACCCAACCGAAAAAGATAAGTGGGGACTTCCGTTACCAGTTTTTGATGCAGAATTGAAAGAAAACGAGAAAAAAATGCGTATCGATATGCAAAACGATGCCATCGAAATGCTCGAAAAATCAGGTGTGAAAAACGTAAAAGGCTACGACCGTGGCTCATATTTGGGTATGGCGATTCACGAAATGGGAACTGCTCGTATGGGTCGTGACCCAAAGACTTCGGTTTTAAATGGCAATAACCAAGTTTGGGGAGCAAAAAACGTTTTTGTTACTGATGGTTCAGCGATGGTTTCAGCATCTTGCGTAAACCCTTCGCTTACATATATGGCTCTCACAGCTCGTGCGGCTGACTTTGCCGTAAATGAATTGAAGAAAAAGAATTTGTAATAAATTCTTTGACAAACTTTATGGAAGCTTTCGCTGGGCGACATTCGCTTTGATTGAAGGCTTCCTTTTTTTTATTGAACAACCGCAAGATTAGTTTTAAATTTGAGAAAAAAATCAAATTCAAAAGAATGAAAATCATTAACTTCATTATTACCATTGTTTTTCTAAGCTTCTCACAAATCCTTTATGCTCAAGGCCTTTCGATTCAAGACCTAAACAAAAAATTAGGTCGAGGAATAAATATGGGAAATATGTTTGAAGCTCCCACTGAAACAGAATGGGGAAACCCTTTCATAGATGATTATTTTGAGAGAATCGCACAATTGGGTTTCAACCATGTCAGAATTCCGATTCGTTGGGATGTTGCCACGCGAGCTTCGCAAACTGAGCCTTATACAATAAATCCAGTTTTTTTGGCAAGAATAAAATATGTTATTGATAAGGCTCGTGCGAGTAAACTATATGTGGTCATAAATATGCATCACCATGAAGAGATTTTTGCAAATCCCGAAAAAACAAAGCCTAGATTTATTAGCCAATGGGAGCAAATTGCTGCTTTTTTCAAGGATTATGACCAAAATTTGCTGTTTGAAGTATTAAACGAACCTAACGCAAATCTAACGCCCGACCTTTGGAATACCTATTTTTCTGATGCTTTAAAGAGTATTCGTAAGACAAATCCAACAAGGGCAGTTTTGATGGGAACAGCTAATTATGGTGGACTTAGCGGAGTTCCAAGTCTGAAAATTCCTGATGATAAAAATATTATTTTGACTGTCCATTATTATAATCCTTTCAATTTTACGCATCAAGGAGCAGAATGGGTTGGTAGCGAGGCTCAAAATTGGCTCGGCACGATTTGGGAAGATTTGGCTCTTGAAAGGAATCAAATAATTTCAGAATTTGACTATTTGAATACCCTCGCCAAACAAAAAAACTTTCCGGTTCATGTTGGAGAATTTGGAGCTTACAGCAAAGCCGATATTGAAAGTAGGGTAAAATGGACTACTTTTTTAGCTCGTTGGTTTGAAGAACAAGGTTTCAGTTGGGCCTATTGGGAATTTAGTGCAGGTTTTGGTATTTATAACCCCACAAATCAACAATATAATACTAAATTAGTAGATGCTTTACTAAAAAATCCGATGTCTAATGCCAAGGTTTTAGCAACAAAAATACTTTATCAAAGCGATTTTAGCACAAACGATGGATGGAATTTAGGTGTGCAACCTAATTCGACAGCTACGATTTTACGGAATAATGGTTTGAATATAGATGTAAAAACTGCTTCAAAAGACGGTTGGCACGTGCAATTAACCAAAGGCAATATTCCGATTTTAAACAAAAAAAGATATTTAGTAAGGATTACAGCAAAAGCCGACAAAGATGTTTCGGTAATAAACTATGTCGGCAAAAATGCATCTCCTTATAATAGCTATTCTGGATACAGTAACTTTACTTTCGGCACAAAAGAAAAGGAGTTTTCTTATACTTTCATAATGAATGACCCAAGCGATTTATCCGCTCGAATGAGCTTTGATTTAGGAACAACGATTGCGAATATCAATATTTCTTCGATAAAAATTGAAGAAATTATCGACAACTCCACCCCTCTTGGCATTGAAAAAGAATCAATTATTAATATTTACCCTAATCCAATCGAGGATATCATAATGATTTCAGGTTTAAAAGACATCCAAAGTTTAGAATTAATTGACCAAAAAGCTAGTATTATTTTAAGAAAAACCATCGTAAACGAAGGCTTACTCAACGTATCTTTGCAGACAATTCCATCGGGCAACTATATTTTGGTTTTGTACGGAAAAGATGGTATGACGACAAAAAAAGTAGTTAAGAATTGAGAACTCCAAACACAAATATTTTACGGTTAATCGTTTGTATCCCTTTCATCGGTTTATTATTTACGCTTGGATGCAATAAACTATCGGAAGGTGAAAAATTAGCTCAAACTTATTGTGCTTCATGTCACCTTTTTCCCGAACCAAGTTTACTGGATAAAACAACTTGGAAAAACAATATCTTGCCCATAATGGCTCAACAAATGGGTTTACAGATTGTCAATGGCGAAGTATATCCCGATATTCAAAAAGGTGCTGATGGAAAATTTGAGAGCGTTGCAAGCGTAACGCCCGAAGATTGGGCTAAAATTATAGCTTTTTATGAGGAAAATGCTCCCGAAAAATTACCAAGTCAAGGTCGTGAGCAAATAACGGCAAACACTGATTTGTTTTCGGTAAAACCAATTTCGATTCCACAAAGTAGTTTTCCATCGCTTACTTACATCAAAATTGATAGTACAAACCAGCAAATTTACGCCGCAAGTGATTCTATGCTTAGTATTTTTGACAAAAAGGCGGCAACTATTTTGGCACAAAAAGTAAAAGAAACAATAGTTGATATTGATTTTGGCAAACCGCTTCTTAATGCAGGAAATCGAACTGGATATTTTACGAATATCGGAATTTTAAACCCTAATGATTTAGCCAAAGGCTCACTTCACAGTTTTGATTTTAATGGGAAAAATAATTTCAAAAACACGGGAATAATTCTCGAAAATCTAACTCGCCCCGTACAAAGTATTGCCATTGATTTAGATAAAGATGGACTTACAGACCAACTCGTTTGTGGCTACGGCAATAAAAATGGGGCTTTAGTTTGGATGAAAAACTTAGGAAAGAGTAAATTTCAAAAACAAATAATTATGCCATTTCCCGGAGCAATAAAAGCATATATTGATGATGTTAATAATGATGGATTGCCAGACATTTGGATTCTTTTTGCCCAAGCACAAGAAGGCCTTTTTCTGTTGACGAATAAAGGAAATGATAAGGGAGGCGTTCCTCTATTTGACTCAAAAGAAATACTAAGATTTCCGCCTATTTACGGTTCTTCTTTTTTTGAATTAGTTGATTTGAATAAAGATGGTCACAAAGATATTCTCTACACCAGTGGTGATAATGCCGATTATAGCACGCATATATTAAAACCTTATCACGGAGTTTATGGCTATTTGAATGATGGCAAAAATAACTATAAAAAAGCTTTTTTCTATCCAATCAATGGCTGTTTCAAGGCATTAGCTCGTGATTTTGATAAAGATGGAGATTTGGATATTGCTACGATTTCGTATTTTCCAGACTTTAAAAATCAACCAAAAGAAGGCTTTGTTTACCTCGAAAATAAAGGAAAATTTACTTTTTCAGCCACGTCAATCAAGGAAGTAAACGCAGGAAATTGGCTTGTAATGGATTCCGCCGATCTCGATTCCGATGGTGATGAAGATATTGTACTGGGCAATTTCGACCGAAAAAAACGTGGAAGAATCAATGAATCTAAAAAAGATACTGCGATACTGGTTTTGGTAAATAATTTAAGAAAAAGTTTGTAGGAACGTCCAAATTGGATGTTCCTACAGATGGCCTTTCAAACAAATATCTTCATCAAGCCAACAGCCCTTTCGCATAAGCCACACATTTGGCGACCTCTTTCACAGCATTTGAGCCTTCTGGAATGTCATATTCTAATTCAACTGTTGCAGGAAACTTATACTTCTTAGTTTTCATTAAAGTCAAAATTTCTTTGAGTGGCGTGTCGCCATTGCCCCATGCTAAATTTCCTTTTCCATCAGCTGTGCGGTCTTTGATGTGCATACTAGTGATACGGTCATGTTTTGCTTCGATTAGTGCCAATAATGACTCTTTGGTGTTCTTTCCACCTACCGCAATATAATGTCCACAATCAAGATTAAGCGAGTTATACGGCGATTGACTCAAGGCTTCATCCCAAAGGCTATCAGTTGCCTGTAAGTGAGCATGATATCCAACATAGACCTTGTTTTTTGCTCCCAAATCACCCAACCGCTTAGTTTGAACTGAATTAGTCGGAAGTTCAACAGTCACCGAATTTGCACCGAGAGCCTTGGCGGCTTTCATGCCATATTCAATTTCAGCATCTGAGTTGTTTGCCCCAAAAGCATTTGGCTTAAACGCATAAATTGTTATGCCAGCACCATTAAATTTCTTACGAATTTCCTTGAATTTATCCATTGAGGTGGTTGCACGCCATTCCGCAACACTTTTGTTATATTCGGCCATCTGAGTTTTTTGTTCTTCAGTTATTTGCGGGCGTTGTGGTGGCTGACCAGCAGTTTGACGTGGAGGAGGCCCCATTCTATAGGGATTAGGGTTTTTAGGTTTTCCTGCAAAATCCTCGGCAGGGTCACCCATCATTTCGATGGCACTTACACCAGAATCAATGCAAAACTGCAATAACTGATCAATATCGTGTGGCATACTTCTAAATGAGTATGTGATTGCCCCAATTTGCACTCCATTAAATTTTGAATTAGGTTTATCGAGCCAATTTGTAGAGCGTTTGCTCAACACCAAGCCAAGAGTGGCCATTGGTGCGATCGTCATAAAACCACGACGAGAAAGTTGATTTTTCATAGTAAAAGATTTGGTTAAATAGATAATAATTTAAAAACTTACTTTCATTTTAACAATCTGACTTGGCAAATAGCCAATTCGATGAGTTAAAACATACAAAGAATCATCATTTGAAACATTAAATGGCTTTGAGTAGACTTCCCATGACTTGTCATTCCAATGTTTTTTATAACCAATTGATGCCCCTTTATTTGTACAATTGATTGAAACTTTACTACGTTGCGTACTAATAAGAGGGGGACTAGTTTGTGGAGCTTTGTCTTTGCCATTCCACCATTTATCCAATAATTCTTTTTCAGGAATTGCACCCAAATCGCCGTATTTATTCAGCCATTCTTGGTGTTTTGCTCGCAATTCAACCAATTTTGCCTGGTATTTGGGATTATTTACTAAGTTTAAATATTCATTTGGGTCAGTTTTTGTGTCGAAAAGCTCTTCGTTAGGTTTACTTTTTCTGAACCAATACATTTGTTGTTCATTCAATTTTCCTTCATCACGAAGTCTCAAAATCTCTTTCATGCTTTTTTGGCCTAAGCGATATTCAATATCTTGATAGTAAGGTTTTTCGGGCATATAATTTTTTAGGTATTTATATCGTCCATCGCTTACTGCTCTTACTCTGTCATATTCCGTATCCATTCTATCTCTAGCGGCATAAATATATTTTCTTGTCATTTTCGCCTTTTGATTTCCCAAAAATGCTTGCCCTTGTATATATTCTGGAACAGGAATATTTGCTAAAGAAAGGATGGTGGGAGCTAAATCAACAAAGCTAATCAGTTGTTTATCAACAGTTCCAGCCTTTTTCGCATTCGGAAAACGAATAATCATTGGCACTTTTAAACCTCTGTCATATAGTTCTCGTTTTACGAAAGGGAGACCATCGCCGTGGTCGCTGTAAAAGAAAATAATTGTATTATCGTAAAGTCCATCGTCTTTTAATTTCTGAATAATTTCGCCAACTTGCTTGTCCATGAGTTGCACATTTGTCAGAAAACGGGCAATATCAGTTCTAATTATTTCATTATCAGGATAATACGAAGACACTTCTACATCCTCAGGTCTAACCAATAGAGGCTCTTTACCTCTCGAAAAAACCTGAGATTCATGCGTAATCGTCAAATTTATTACTGAGAAAAAAGGCTGATTTTTATCTTTCCTACCTCGCCAATCGCCTTTTTTGGGATCGGGTGGCGTTCCACTTTCATCCCAAACGGTTTGTGGTGGGGCAAACTGATAATCTTGTTTATTATTATTTGAACAATAATATCCTTGTTTTCTTAAAAACTCTGGAAAGCAGCGAACACTTTCAGGAACTAAAGCTGAATAGGCAGGAATGGAAGTAAATGTAGCAACCAATGGTGATGTTCGCATGTGCATACCGCCAGTAGAAGTTTGATACATACCTGTAATAATGGCATTTCTACTTGGAGCACAAACACCAGCCGTCGAAAAAACATTGGTATAACGCACACCTTCTTTAGCCAATTGGTCAAGGTTTGGCGTTTTAGCAACTTTTTCACCAAAACTCCCTAAATGCGGCGACATATCTTCACACGTTATCCAAAGAATATTTGGCTGAGATTTTGTTTCTGTTTTCGTGAAAATGAAAGCAGTTGAAACAGAAATAACCAATATAAAAAAAAGGCTATTTTTGAGTAAAAGATTGGCTTTTATTACTTTCTTCATGGAAACTGTATTAAAATAAATAGATTTGAAAACTTTTTGAAAGTTGCCAAATCTATTTATTCGTTTATTACTTTATTTCAAACTTGATAAAAATTCTACCACATCACGAATTTCACGTTTTGAGAGCAAAGTGCCCATTGCCGGCATACTCGATGGCATATTTTCACGTTTAGCAATGCGTGAAACTGGAATCACCAAAGGCTCGGCATCAGAAGTTGTAATCACCAACTCTTCGGCATTTTCTTTGGCCAAAGTACCTGTTACTTCCTGTCCGTCTTTTAGTGTTAACGAAACGGTTCCATAACCAGGCGAAAGTCTTGCACTTGGCTCAATGAGTGATTGCAAGATTTGCTCTCTGCTTAATATGCCACCAATTTTGGCAAGATTTGGCCCAACCGAACCACCTTCACTTCCCATGTTGTGGCAACGCACACACTGAGCAGTAGAGTTATAATTGAAAACATTTCGTCCATTATTTCGGTTTCCACCAAAAAGCGACTCCATGTATTCATCCATTGGTGAAGCACCTTTTTTGATAGCCGCAATTTTGGTTTTTAGGGCCTCCGAGCCAGAAGCTTCAACAGCCTCTTTTAATTCTAAAGAAACATTTGGCGATAATTGTTTTTCTTTCAATTGATCGATCAAACCAGCCAAAATTGATTGGGTTTTATCAATTGTCAATTTACCTAAAACAACCAATATTTGTTGCTGTTCTCTTACGCCACCCTTTGTAAAAATTGTCTGAACAAGCGAGGGCAAACTTTCTTTCGATACATTATCATTATTCAATAAACTTAAAGCTACAGTTCGAACACTTTCATCCTTATCGTCAATTCCTTTCTTGATTACTGCCTCTAATTGTTCATATTTTAGTTTACTCAAAGCAGGCAAAACGGCAGCTCTAACTCTGGCATTTTCAGAATTATTATAAATATTCGCCAGTTCGTTATTATATTCGGCAATATTCAATTCCGACAATAAACTTGCCATCGTAACGAGTGTTTCGGCATTGGTTTCTTTCAAGAAATTGCTAATAAATGGCTTAATTTTAGTTTTAACTAAAGCTCCATCACGAATCAAAATGCCACGATAACGACCATCAACTCTATCTAATACCGATGGATTTCCCCACGTTCCCAAGGTAGCTAAAGCCTCAGCTTTAATATTATCTTTTATGTCGGTGCGAGTCGAGAAAGCAATCAATAAATCAAGTTCTTTTGTTGAACCAACACGCAAAGCAGCATTGATAGCACGGCGAAGCAATGGCTCAGACGTAAAACGAGTTTCGGCCAAAGTTGCTGCCAAAGCTGGCAATGCCGCAGGAATTGATAAATCATCATTAATTCCACGAGCAGCTTCTGTTACAATATATTCATCTTTATCGTTCAAGAAAAGTGCAATATTATCGTTTTTCAATCTTCTCAAAACCAGCACTGCTGCCGTGCGAAGTGCTTTGCTCGGGTTATTAGCCAAAGCAACGATTTGTTCAACTTTTCCTATGCGAGAAAGTGCCAAAACCCCAGCATGACGCAAATAAAGTTCTTCGTCATTGTTTGCCTCAAGCATTTGAATCAATGGAGTAACGGCATCTTGATAAGTGATTCTGCCTATCGCCTCAGCAGCATAAAACTGAATTCTTGGATTTTTACTTTTCAATAAAGGCACTAATTCGCTACCAGTATTTTCAAGTTTTACATCTCCAATTATTTTGGCCGCTTGAGCGATTATTTCTTCATCTTTATCTTTTAGTAAAGGCAAAAGTGGTGAAGCAAAAGTTTTGTTCTGACGAGTCAATTGTCCAACTCCCCAAATGCCATGAACACGAGTAAGCTGATTGTTTGTTTGAGCAATTGCCTTAGTAAATTGAGCAAAACCTTTTTGTCCACGGCTTGCCAATTCGAACTGTGCTTTTTGACGGATACGCATATCAACGTTTGAAAGTAGGTCGTATAGTGAGGCATCGGTTTGAGCAGAATAATCAAGCTGAATGAGGCGTTTTGTTTCTTTTCGGAGTGCCTCAAAGTCGTTTTTATCTTTTGTTACATCCAATTTCCAAACTCTACCATAGTTTTTTGTATCCCAACCATTAATCCAGTCGGCAGCATATAATGCACCATCTGGACCAAATTTAATACCTGTTGGCAAGATTCCACTAACTACGTCTTTTTCGCCATCAAGCACAAATGATGCACCTTTCGGTTTTAAACCAAATGACCAAATATGTGAGCGAGTTGGGGTTCCTACAAACTCAACCAAGAAATATTTATTTTTCCATTCCGACCCCAAAGCAGTACCTGGATTGTAAACCATACCAGTTGGACCGTTGTGAAAATTCATGATTGGCGGAATAATATATGCAGCTTGGCCATCCCAACGAGGTTTAGAAAGTTTTTCATCCATCCAAACATTAAACTTATTATTTTTTGGATCAGTATATTTTCCATACTGCCAGTTTGAACGCCAGCCGGCATCTGATCCTTCGACTATGTGAACCAAACGTTCGCTTTCACCAGGGTGGTCGCCATCATTATCCGAAGAAATTAGATTTCCGTATTCATCAAAAACAAACTCGTGGGTATTGCGTAAACCAGCCGCAAAAATCTCAAAATCACTACCGTCAGGATTTGAACGAGCAATAATTCCTGAATTAGGATGCTCAAACTTTTTGCCGTCGGCGGTAGTGATATTTGCACCAATATCACCAATATTCCAGTAAATACGTCCATCTGGACCTTCGGTTACGCCCGACATTCCGTGTCCGCCGAAACCAATATGTACACCATAACCATGACTTATAGAAGTTTTCTTATCAAAAATACCATCGCCATCGATGTCTTTTACTTGCCAAAGGTCTGGAGCAATTCCAATAAACATTTCTTTGCCACGCACCAAAAGTCCACCCGCAACATCAGTGATTTCATCGAAGAAATCGTTCAAAACACGCATTGACTTATCAGCTATTCCATCACCGTTTGTATCTTCCAAACGCCAAACTTCGTCTTTTTCAATAGCTAAATCGTGCCAATCATGGCTTCCATCTTCATTAAGGTCTTTTAGCCATTCGTTTTCTTTGCTTTTTTCAGGGGCGAAAGTTTTACGCAAAAATGCACGACGGTCTTCAACGTTTTGGAGTCCGATAGATTCGGTCATCCAATCTCGGTGTCCACGAATATCAAATTCAGAGTTTTTTTGGCGATTTGTACGAATCAAATAAACACGTCCTTGGTCATCAATTGACATCGCAACAGGATCAGGTGCAAGCGAGTCAGACGCCCAAAGAGTCATTTGTAGGCCATCAATTACTTTTGCTGATGTTTTCTCACGAATTTCTTTTGCTTTAGCAACTATTTTTGTTGGATCTTCATTGATAACCAAAAGCTTTTCATTTTTTCCAAATTTAACACAGGAAACAATTAAAATGGTCGATGCCGTAGCCAATATGAGCTTACTTTTTAGGAGTTTACTTAGAATCATAGTTTTATTATTGATTTGAATAGTATTGAGATTAAATAGGACTTTAAAAATACACAATTCACATCATATTGGCATTCTGTAAATTAATATTTTTATAGTATTTGTAGACAAAACAAACTACTTTGTCGCCAATCAACTTAAATAATTCCTTAATTAGCAAAAACAAAACTCTGAAAAGTTCAAATTTACCATTTAATCAAAAACTAGCGGTATTTTATTTTTTTTATTAGCACAAAAACATCAACTTGTTTTTATTAAAAAATATTATTTACTTTAGAGAAGAAAATATGTAATGCAAAAAAAATACTATCTAATACAATAATGTTCGTAAAAAAATGATAATCATCTTATCTAATTACATAAATCAAACCTGTTATTTCCCTAACAATTATGTCAACTTCTAAAACTGAATATATTCTTGAAATTGACGTAGAGGTAAATAGTCGAGAGTCTGTGGTAGATATCAAGAAAAACAAACAGAAAAAAGGAATATTGTATGACATCTATTTCAATAATAAGAACACTATTGCAGAGCTTTCGCAATCGTTGAATAGTAGTATTCCGTCGATTACAGCCTTAGTCGATGAACTTGTCGAGGAAAAGTGGATTTCCGAAACTGGTTTTGCAATATCAAGACAAGGACGCCGTCCTGCCATATATGGAGTCAACCCTAACAAAAATTATGTATTGGTACTCGATATCAATACGCACGATACTCGGATTGCGGTACTAAATTTAAAAAACGAAATTGTTTTTTCGCAGGTATCTGACCTTCAACTCAAAAATAACCCTTCGTTTCTTGAAACCCTTTTCCAATTAGTTGATAATATTATCGAACAAAAAGTATCAAAAAGTACGGATATTATTGCTTTGGGTGTATCAATTCCAGGTTTAGTTAACAAAAAAACAGGCATTAATTATACCTACAAAAGCCTTAATAGCCAAGATGTATCTCTTGGCAAACTCATCGAAAATCACTATAATTTGCCATCCTTCGTCATAAATGACTCAAAAGCTACTGCTTTTGGCGAATATCATTTTGGATTAGCTAAAGGAAAATCACACATACTGTCAGTAAATGTTGATTGGGGAATTGGCTTGGGAATCGTAATAAATGGCGAAATCCTTGATGGAGCATCAGGCTTTGCCGGCGAGTTGGGACATATACAAGTAAACCCAGACGGTGTACTTTGTAACTGTGGTAAAGTTGGCTGCTTAGACACAATTACCTCGGCGTCTTCATTGCTGAAAAACATTAAAGATGGCTTAAGAAATGGCCATATTTCAAAATTGGGTGAATACAAAGATTCATTGGAAAATATCAATCTCGAAATGGTTATCGATGCTGCTCAAAAAGGCGATGGCTTTGCGATTGACATTATACATAATATTGGGCTCGAACTCGGTAAAGGACTTTCAATAGCCGTGCATTTATTTAACCCACAAATCATTATTATTGATGGAGTATTATCGAAAGCCCAGAGACTCATCGTTAATCCTATCGAACACGCTATCAATAAATACTGTTTAACCGATTTCAAGGAAGATTTAAGTATCGAAATTTCACAACTTAGCGAAGATGCCAAAATTTTTGGTGTTCATGCATATGTTGTAGAATCAATTTTAAAAACAGCGTAAATGGTTAATATGTTACTGGCAACCTGTTTACGGGTTCATTGCGAAACAAATAACCAATTCACCAATTACAAGTTATCCAGTATCCAGTTCAGCAATAACCAGTATAACAGTAACCAATAACAAATCAACAAATTATGCAATCAAGAAGAAACTTTTTACATTGGTCGGTACTGAGTTTACCGTTATTATCTATCAGTCAAGCATTTGCAAAAAAAACTATTGCTCCACAGAAGCCAATCGTTGTCTCAACTTGGGATAGTGGCTTGCCTGTAAATGCAGTAGCGTGGAAGATTTTACGAGAAAAAAATGGCCGTGCATTAGATGCCGTTGAAGCAGGAGCCAATTCGATTGAAGATACCATTAACTGTTGCGTAGGTTTGGGTGGAAACCCCGACCGTGATGGAAAAGTTACACTTGATGCCTGCATCATGGATGAGTTTTCAAATTGTGGGGCAGTAGCTTATTTACAACGCATCAAACACCCGATTTCAGTTGCTCGTAAGGTGATGGAGCTCACTCCACACGTATTTTTGGTGGGTGAAGGAGCTCAGCAATTTGCTTTGGCCAATGGTTTTAAATTAGAGCCCGATAAGCTCTCGGCCGATGCCGAAAAAACTTACAAAGACTGGCTAAAAAAATCTGAATATAAGCCAATTATGAATATTGAACAACAGCAAATCAAAGGACAAAAGAAAGAAGGTCACGGGCCATTTGCTCCGAATAAATTTGATGATGGTTCATTCAATCATGATACAATGGGAACGATTGCTATGGATGCATCGGGTAATCTTTCGGGAGCTTGCACCACAAGTGGAATGGGCTTTAAGATGAAAGGTCGTCTAGGCGATTCGCCAATTATCGGTGCGGGACTTTTTGTTGATAATGAAATCGGTGCAGCCGTATCGTCGGGGCAAGGCGAAGAAGTGATTCGTGTTGCAGGTACTCATTTGGTTGTCGAAATGATGCGAATGGGTAAAACACCAGAAGAAGCCTGCAAAGGTGCGATTGAGCGTTTAGTGAAAATCAACCCCGAAAAAGCTAAAAATTTCCAAGTTGGTTTTATTGCCATCAACAAAGCTGGTGAATATGGTGCGTATTCTATCAACCCTGGTTTTAGCTACTCAGTTACGACCAGCGACACAGGTGGCAAAGTATTTATGGCAACAAGTCATTATAAATAATCAAAGTAATATTTATTATTGTAAGAGAAATTTAAGTAGTCCACGGTCATTAGTCGACAAGTCCACTTAAGATAATAAGCTTATAGACAACTATTTAGCTGATTGCAAATTTGTCGGTTAAAATTATCCTAGTACTTCAGCTTAATAATTGTAGATATTTGATTGTAAAATTTATCAACAAGGTAAGCATGAAAATCACTTTAATCGCTCAAATTAATCTTAAATCTATTCATCCAAAAAATATCGTGGTGAATTTACTAACTATAAAGCCAAAAGGTCTCGAAAAGGTATTTTCGAGACCTTTTCGCTTTATTAATTTCATCCTTAATTCACTCTCTCAAAAATGGTAGCAATTCCCATTCCACCACCGATACAGAGTGTTACGAGTCCAGTAGACTTGTTTGAGCGTTCGAGTTCGTCGATTAATGTGCTTGATAAAATCGCTCCTGTTGCACCCAATGGATGCCCCAAAGCAATTGCCCCACCATTGACATTTACTTTTGAATGGTCAACACCAAAATGCTCCATAAACAACATCGGAACGGCCGCAAATGCTTCATTTACTTCAAATAAATCAATATCACCGATGTTCATTCCTGCTTTTCTCAGAATTTTTTCGGTAGCCGGCACCGGACCTGTAAGCATAATTGTTGGCTCAGAACCTACAATCGCAAATGCCTTGATTTTGGCACGAGGTTTCAATCCCAGTTTTTCACCCATTGCTTTATTTCCAATCAACAAAGCCCCTGCCCCATCGGTCAACTGCGAAGAATTTCCAGCATGATGCACATGATTAATATTTACCAAATCGATATATTTCATCAAAGCCAAGGAATCAAGCCCCATACTGCCCATCATCTCGAAAGCTGGTTTTAGTTTACCCAATGATTCGAGCGTTGTGTCAGGACGAATACCTTCATCACGGTCAAGCACCGTCAAGCCGATTTCATCTTTAACCGGTACTACTGATATATAGCGATTTGCCGCTTGAGCTGCTACTGCTCTTCGCACCGATTCTACGGCAAAAGTATCAACATCATTGCGTGAATAACCATATTTAGTAGCAATCAAATCGGCTGAAATACCTTGTGGAACAATTTTATGTTGAGAAATTATCTGAGGATTCATCATTAACGCTCCACCATCCGAGCCCATCGGTACTCTCGACATCGACTCGACACCACCAGCTACCAACATATCAACTTGTCCAGACATTACATAAGCCGCCGCCATATTAATAGCCTCCAAACCTGAAGAACAAAAACGATTAACCTGTACACCCGCCACACTTTGGGCATAACCAGCCGCCAAAACTGCCGTGCGAGCAATGTCTGCACCTTGCTCACCAATTGGCGAAACACAACCCATAATTACATCATCAATATAACTTGTATCAAGGTCATTTCTATTTTTTATGGCTTTCAAAACCGTTGCAAGAAGGTCAACGGGTTGTATTTCGTGCAAAGAACCGTCCGATTTTCCACGACCACGTGGCGTGCGAACAGCATCATAGATATATGCTTCCATTTTTAAAATTTAATGTATTGGTGAATAGAAATTAGTATGCAAGCATACTCTATCGGACAAAACTAATCAATAGTTTGGTTTGATGCAAATGATGAAAAAGCTAATTTTGTTGGGCAATAGCAAATGTATTTTCTAGATGTTTTCTTTTTCATTTAATCAATCAACGAAACGGTATCTCTACGGCGAATTGTTTTGTTCAACAATATATGCTTTCTCTTTATCGTAATGCCTTTGGTGGTTTATCTCGGCAAGTTTGGTTGTTGGCATTGGTGATGCTTATCAATAGAAGTGGTGGTATGGTTGTGGCCTTTTTAACCCTTTATTTAACCCAAAAGCTAGGTTTTAGCATTACTGATGCAGGTTTTGTGATGGTTGCGTTTGGTGTAGGTTCTATCTGTGGGACTTTTCTTGGCGGAAAGCTGACTGACTTGATCGGTTATTTTCCAGTTCAACTATTTAGTTTATTATTGGGCGGAATAATGTTTTTATTGCTTTCTCAAACCCAAAACTATTATGTTTTCTGCACATTGGTTTTCTTTTTGAGTGCTTTCGGCGAAGCCTACCGCCCCGCTAATACGGCATCAATTGCTGATTTTAGCACTCCCGAAACTTTCACTCGTTCGGTTTCTTTGATACGTTTGGCGATAAACATTGGTTGGTCGATTGGACCTGCTATCGGAGGTTTTCTGGCTTCACTAGATTATACTCTCCTGTTTTGGGCTGATGGAATAACAAATATCGGTGCAGCAGTTTTAGTATTTGTGTTTTTAAGAACTTCTCGACAGAAAAGAGCCGATTTAAAAGCAAATAAAGTGGAAATAGACTTAATGAATTCAGCATATCGTGACCGTAAAAATTGGATTTTTTTGGTATTTACGACAATGTACGCGATTGCATTTTTTCAACTTTTTACGATTGGCCCAGTTTTTTACAAGCAAGTATGTGCCTTATCTGAAATACAAATAGGATATATTTTGGGCTTAAATGGGCTGATTGTTGCTATGGTCGAAATGATCTTAATTTATAAAATTGAAGGAAAATTCGAGAAGCTTTACCTGATTAGTTTTGGTGTCAGTTTAGTGGTAGTCAATTATATAATCTTCCTGTTTTCGCATAGTTATGTTTGGCTGATTATCGGAATTTTGTTTGCTACTTTCTCCGAAATCTTCGCAATGCCATTTATGAATGCATTTAGTATAGGACGTTCAAAACCTCATAATCGTGGGCAATATTCTGCACTTCACTCTATGACATGGTCGATAGCACAAATTTCTGCACCTTTGATTGGTACTCAGACAATCGCACATTTTGGTTTTGATACTCTTTGGTATATTTTGGGATCGTTTGGAGTTGTTTCCGCAATAGGATTCGTTTGGTTGAAGCGAGTGAAAAATTAATTGCTAAAAAGTCAATTAATTTTTCTTCTTAAAAACACCTCTTGGATCATCTTTTTTGGCTAAAAGTCCTTCGAGAATCTCAATGCTTGCATTATCGGGGTCGAGTTCGAAGCCTTGATGGAAACGCTCCCATGCTTCGTCGATTTCTTCATTGAGCAGCTTTGCTAAAGATAGCTGCATGAGTGCATTGGCCGAATCTGGTTGTTTTGTAAGTGCTTTTGTAAGTAACTCGAGTGCTTTTATTAAATCTTCTTTTTTGGCATCAACTGTGAAACATTTGATGTAAACCGTAGATAAGTCAACGATTAGTGTTAAATTATCTTCAATTTCAAGGCCATGATTCATCAATTCAATGGCTTGTGTAAACTTTTCATTTTGGTAAGCAATCACACCCAAACCCCAATATGCATCGGAGTTTTTGTCATCAAGCAAATACGCCAAATTAAAACGATACATTGCGGTATCTCTTTCTCCTTCACCCAAATACTCCCATGCACGTGCCGCAAAAAACTCGCTGGCTTCGTGTCTATTTTTGAAGTTTAAATCACAAGCTTTAAGAAATTCTGTATCAAATGCTTTTTGGGCATCGGTTTTCTCAAATTCTCCGAAAAGTGGAAAAAGATAAATATTTGCTCCTTTTGGAGCATATTTCTTATTAACTACTTGTGTTTGAGTATCCTGAACTGGCACAAATGACTTCGTATTTGAAGTGTTTGATAAGATTTTGGTTGGTGTAGAATAGCTATTAACATTGGTATTCTGCGTACGAAAAACAGCTTGTTGAGCTATCATATTAGCAGAAATTAAAACACATAAACTTGATAATAATAAAAATCTCATTTTCAATTTTTGACAGATACATCAGACACATAACGACGTCTGTTATAAATTTATTAGATTTTTTTGAAAAATTCAAGAGTATTTAAAAAGATTTAAAAGATTGCCAGAATGATAGATTCTTTCAAAAAATCGTTTTAAAAGTTTTATTTATATTCAGTTTACAAAAACCATGTCTAATAAAATTTCTTTAATAAGCTTAATATTCTATCTTTGAAAACCTTTGTTTGATTTTGAAAAACCATACTTTTTACCATTCAAAGACGAACTTTTTGGAGAAGATCCTCCCCCACTTTTGCCCGAAGTCAAAGTTTTTTTCTTAGCCGCTGCTGCTCTTGGATTTTTCTTTTCGTGGAACGCTCCTTTAAAATTAGGATTTTCTTTTTTACGTTGATTATCTATTTCGAGCAACATCGCTTGATTTTCATCAAATGGCGTTGTGGCGATGGTTACATCAAGCGGAATCAACTCTCGAAGAATTTCCATTCGAATGATTTTCTCAATTTTCTTTATGTGATATTCTTCAGGTGGAGTCAGAAATGTAATGGCTTCGCCCACATTATTTGCTCTACCAGTACGGCCAATGCGGTGCACATAATCTTCGTAGATTAATGGAACGTCAAAATTAATTACGTGTGTAACATGCTCAATATCAATACCTCTGGCTGCTACATCTGTGGCTACCAAAACTTTTACGGCATCTTCTCTGAATGCATCCATTGAGTTGATACGAGTATTTTGCCCTTTATTAGCATGGATAACCCGAATCTCTCCTTTTGGAACGACCGACCCTTTTAGGGCTTCAAAAACTTTATCGGCAATATCTTTTGAACGAGTAAAAATAATCGTTTTTTGTATTTCACCGGTCTTGAAAAAATACTCCAAAATATTGATTTTGGTTTGCATATTTGGCACGGTGAACATTCGTTGTTTGATAGTTTCGGCAGTGGTTGCTTGTGGTGAAACCTCTACTCTAGTCGGAAACTCTAAGAATTCGAATGAAAATCTTTCTACTTTTTCGGGAAAAGTGGCGGAAAACAGCAAGTTTTGACGTTTTGTTGGAATCACCTCCAAAAT
>Ga0304730_1000427_pt1 | contig 37045 bp, 33 predicted proteins | sample M_130628_MF_Meta_FD_190474 | JGI IMG/M metagenome (GOLD analysis project Ga0304730, IMG submission 190474) | Freshwater microbial communities from Lake Montjoie, Canada to study carbon cycling - M_130628_MF_MetaG (v2) (version 2) | ecosystem: Environmental > Aquatic > Freshwater > Lake | place...
GTTTTGGCTAAAACGGATATTTCTTTTTATTTTCCGGTTGCAGTGGGTGGGCCCATTACAAAAACCATCGACCAGTATGCAGCTGACTTTAATAAAGAGAACCCCGAGTACAACGTCGTGCCTGTTTACTCTGGTACCTATCAAGAAACCATTGTTAAAGTGTTAACTGCACACAAGTCAGGCAAACCGCCCACGGCCGCCATTTTGTTGTCAACCGATACGTTTACGCTGGCTGATGAAGATGCGATTTCGCCGATTGATAACTTTGTGAAAACCGACGCTGACCGCGACTGGTTGAAAAGTTTTTTCCCAGCCTTCATGTTGAATGGCCAGTTTGGTAACAAAACCTGGGGTGTGCCGTTTCAACGCTCTACCGTGGTGCTGTACTGGAACAAAGAGGCTTTTAAAGCAGCCGGACTTGATCCAAATACACCGCCCAAGACCTGGGCTGAGACCATCAGCATGGGTCAAAAACTGACCAAAAAAGATGCAAGCGGCAACGTCACGCAGTGGGGCATTCAAGTGCCTTCTAGTGGGTTTCCATATTGGTTGTTTCAAGGCTTCAGCACCCAAAACGGTGCCATCTTAGCCAATGCCGAGGGCAATAAGGTTCAGTACGATGACCCCAAAGTCGTTCAGGCGCTCAGCTACTGGGTCGATCTGTCTAAAAAGCATGGCATTCACCCGCCAGGCGTAGTCGAGTGGGGCACAACACCGCGCGATTTCATGGAGAAAAAAGCCGCCATGATTTGGACCACCACGGGTAACTTGACCAACATTCGTGCCAACGCCAAGTTTGACTTCGGTGTCGCGATGTTGCCAGCGGGTGCACGTGCAGGGTCGCCTACCGGCGGCGGCAATTTCTTTATCTTCAAAAAAGCTGCGGCAGCCGAGCAAGAGGGCGCCTACAAATTTGCCAAGTGGCTCACGCAGCCTGCACGTGCAGCGCAATGGAGTATTGACACAGGCTATGTGGCTGTTTCGCCCGCGGCCTATGAAACGCCTGCTTTGAAAAAATACGCGTCTGAGTTTCCACCCGCGTTGGTGGCACGCGATCAACTGCCGTTTGCCGTGGCTGAACTTTCAACCCATGACAACCAGCGCGTGACCAAGGCCTTGAACGACGGGTTGCAAGCGGCGTTAACAGGTACTAAAACGCCCGAGCAAGCCATGAAAGATGCGCAAGCAGAAGCAACTCGCTTGCTGCGTCCGTATCAAAAGTAAAGACAGGTAGTAGAGTGCAAGAAAGGTGAGGCTTAACGTGTGAGGCCTCTCCTTTTTTGATCACTGTGCATCACCCTTGTTTCTTTTGCAAGAATTCATACACTGAGTCTTTGACACGCGGGCTCAGTGCGTTGAGTTCAATATAAAAACATGCACACGTTGCGCCACCAGATTTACGCGTATTTGCTGCTCTTGCCCGCCTTTGTTTTTTTGGTGGGCTTTACGCATTACCCCGCCGTGGCCACGCTGATCGATAGTTTAATGTCGACCCCGCGTGGTGGGCGTGCTAGCGTATTTGTTGGGTTAGATAATTATCAGGGCATGATCGAAGATCCGATCTTTTGGAAATCGTTGATCAATAACCTGTGGTTTGCGCTGGCGACAATTCCGATTTCAATCGCACTCTCGGTCAGCATGGCACTCTGGGTCAATGACAAAATTGCGGGGCGCCAGTTTTTACGCCTATCTTATTTTTTGCCAACCGTGTTGCCGATGATTGCGGTAGCCAATATTTGGATTTTCTTTTACACACCAGGCTATGGCTTGATTAATCAAGTATTGCAAGCGTTTGGTTTTGCGAGCCAGAACTGGCTAGGCGATCCAAATTTGGTCTTGGGTTCGGTGATTGTTGTGGCGATCTGGAAAGAAGCTGGGTTCTTTATGATTTTTTATCTGGCGGCGTTGCAAACGCTCAGCCCTAGTTACAAAGAAGCGGCGCAGATCGAAGGTGCGAGCAGTTGGTATTTCTTCAGGCGCATCCAATGGCCACTATTGATGCCTACCACCATTTTTGTGTTGGTGAATGCCTTAATCAATGCCTTCAGAATGGTCGACCATATTATCGTGATGACCAAAGGTGGGCCTAATAACGCCTCATCGTTACTGCTGTTTCATCTGTATGAGGTGGGCTTTAAATTTTGGGATCAAGGTTATGCGTCTGCGCTGACGGCCGTGCTGCTTGCGCTGTTGGCGTTGGTGGGCTTGCTGCAATTTTTTGTGCTTGATCGTAGAGCGCACTACCGATGAGAGCGCAGGGCGCACACGCTGGATGGTTATCAACACTGGGGGCGTGGGTGTTGGCTCTGTTGTGGATTTCGCCCTTGCTGTACGCCTGTTGGGCTGCCTTTCATCCGTCGGAGTTTGCCACCAAACTTGTGTTGACGGCTCCTTTAACGTTCGATAACTTTTTGATCGCTTGGGATGCAGCACCGTTTGCCCGCTATTTTTTAAACACCACATTGTTGGTGACCACCATTTTGGCGCTGCAGTTAGTGCTGTGTACCTTGGCAGCCTACGCCTTTGCACGCTACGAGTTTTGCGGCAAAAACCTGATGTTTTCATTGGTGCTGATTCAACTGATGATCATGCCCGAAATTCTGATTGTTAGAAACTATCAAACCTTAACCAAGCTTGGTTTGGTAGACACATTATTTGGTATTGGCTTGCCTTACTTTGCCTCTGCCTTTGCGATATTTTTGTTGAGACAAACCTTCAGAACAATACCTAAAGAGCTTGTCGAGGCCGCTGAAATGGAAGGCGCAACCGCTTTGCAGGTATTGCGCCATGTGTATATCCCTTTGGCCAAGCCCACATATCTCGCCTTTGCGCTTGTCTCAGTTAGTTATCACTGGAACAATTTCTTATGGCCTCTAGTGGTGAGCAACTCTGTCGGCTCTCGGCCGTTGACTGTCGGTCTGCAAGTTTTCTCATCAACCGATCAGGGCATTGACTGGTCGGTCATCACTGCGGCAACCTTGTTGACTTCGGGGCCATTACTGATTGGATTTTTAATTTTTCAACGACAATTTGTGCAATCGTTTATGCGGGCGGGTATTAAATAATAGCGGTGGCGTGCGAGTTACGTCTCTGATATCTATCTTGGAAGGCCGGTGAGCATCATTGATTTGTAACGTGTCGTTGCATGAACAGGCGGATATTCAATGAAAGTCGTGACGTACAACGTGCAGTGGTTTAAGGGCTTGGACAACGTCGTCGATATTGCACGAGTGATTAACGTTGCCCGTGAGATGGCAGATTTTGATGCGCTTTGCCTGCAAGAGGTTGCGGTCAATTACACAGCCTTGACTGGTACGTTGCAACCTGATCAACCGGCGATTGTTAAACAGTTGCTGCCTGGGTTTGAGGTTTTTTTTAGCCCTGCGATTGACGAGCTATCGCCTTGCGGAACGATGCGCCAGCAGTTTGGAAATTTGATTGCTACGCGTCTGCCGGTGAGGCAAGTACAACACACGCCTCTGCCGTATCCTAATCCACCCATGGCTCAACCTACCCCGAGTATGCAGCGCATTGCACTGACCTGCACCTTGCAAGCCCCCTGGGGGCCAGTGCGATTGATCACCAGCCACCTTGAGTATTACAACCAGGTCATGCGTCATGCACAAACCTGTGCACTACGGGATTTACATTTGCAGGGCTGCGCACTCGCGGCGCAACCTTCGAAAACAGAGCAGGGCACACCCTATCAGCCCAAGCCACTTACTACCGACACTATTATTTGCGGTGACTTTAACTTTGAGCCAGACAGCGAAGAGTACGCCAGCATGCTTCAAATAGGCGACGGTCAAACTGGCGCCAAGCAAACGGGTGGCGCTCAAACAAGCGCTGCCTGCAATCTTGTGAATAGCTTTGATGTTTTACACCCTGGCAAAGCATACCCCTCAACCTTTAGATTATTTGACCGAACCTACGGCCCCGAACCCGTTGGGTGCGATTTCTTTTTTGTCAGCGACTCGCTCGCCCACCGCGTCAAAGGTTTTGCGGTGAACCAAGTGACCCAAGCGTCTGATCACCAACCGGTGTTGCTTGAACTAGGTGCATAAACTCACCATTTCGGTGCATTTGTATCGTGTCATACGCCTGCGCACTAAGTTAACGCCAAAAAATCTGTAGTTGCGCCATTAAATCAGGCAACGCTAGGGGGCTAGCAGTGCAGCTTTGCCCCATCCTGAGCCCATCTCGTAAGTTGGCACGCTATTTGCTGTTGCCCCTTTGTTAAGTCTCAACGCAAAGGGTGCCCACGATGTCATTATTCTCAAATCCATTTGATTCGAATGTTCGTTTGCGCTGCGCCTGTGGCCAGCATCAGTCAGAAGCTGAGCATCAAGCTAGCCTGACTTTGGTTGAACAGCGATCCTCAGACGCCTTGACCTCGCGGGTAGTCGAGCAAGCTGTCATGCGTGCGGTGTTTCCTGAAGATGGCATGCGTCGGCGCTTTTTGCAGGCCGTGGGTGCACCGACTGCTTTGGCTGCCTTATCTGCCCTGTTTCCGTTGGCAGCGGCCAAAGAAGCCTTCGCTCAAGGTGGCAAACTAGAGAAAGCAGATTTAAAAATCGGTTTTATCCCGATTACCTGCGCAACGCCAATCATTATGGCTGACCCGATGGGCTTTTATAAGCGGCAAGGCTTAAACGTTGAAGTGATCAAGACCGCAGGTTGGGCCGTGATTCGCGATAAGACCATGAATAAAGAATACGATGCCGCCCACATGTTGTCGCCAATGCCAATCGCAATTTCAATCGGTGCGGGCGCGACCCCTACCCCATACACAGTACCGGCGATTGAAAACATTAATGGGCAGGCGATCACGCTTGCGATGAAGCACAAAGACAAGCGTAATCCAAAGGATTGGAAAGGCTTTAAGTTCGCGATTCCGTTTGACTATTCGATGCACAACTATTTGTTGCGCTACTACCTTGCTGAACACGGCCTTGATCCCGATCGCGACGTGCAAATCCGTGTGGTGCCGCCACCAGAGATGGTCGCAAACTTACGTGCCGACAACATCGATGGTTTTTTAGGCCCCGATCCTGTTAATCAACGCGCTGTATTTGATGGTGTCGGGTTTATTCATATCCTGTCAAAAGAGCTGTGGGACGGTCATCCCTGTTGTGCATTCGCAGCCAGCAAAGAGTTTATGACTAGCAACCCCAATACCTATGCGGCGTTGCTACGTGCAATCGTTCAAGCGACTGCCTACGCGCAGAAAGCTGAAAACCGTAAAGAAATTGCTGCAGCGATTTCAACCTCCAACTATTTGAATCAACCCTTGACGGTCGTTGAGCAAGTGTTGACAGGCACTTTTGCCGATGGCTTAGGTGGAGTGAAAAAAGTACCAGATCGTGCAGGTTTTGATCCGTTTCCGTGGGAGTCATTTGCGATCTGGATTTTGACTCAGATGCAGCGCTGGGGCCAGATCAAGGGTGAAGTGGACTATCAAAAAATTGCGCGTGACGTGTTCTTGGCGACCGATGCTCGACGTGCGATGGAGCAAGCTGGCTTGGTCCCACCTTCGGCCAACACTAAATCCATCACAGTGATGGGCAAAGTGTTTGACTCAAGTAAGCCTAAAGAATATCTCGACAGCTTTGCGATCAAGAAGGTTTAAGAACAATGCTCAAGAGCGAAAAACTGCGGGCATTGATCCTATCGCTGCTGCTTTTTGGGGTGTTTTTGGCGGCTTGGCAGATCGGTACGATGCCGGCCACCGGCACTCAGACCGTCGATGATGAGTACGCTAAGTTGGTAGGGGCGGCGGCTTCTTCGGGCCAGAAGTCGGCATTTCCGACACCGACGGATGTTGGGCGCAAATTGGTCGAGCAGCTTTCTGATCCTTTCTATGACAAGGGCCCTAACGACAAAGGCATTGGGATTCAATTGGCGTGGTCGGTTGGGCGGGTGGGGCTTGGCTTTGGGTTGGCGGCGTTGGTGGCGGTGCCGTTAGGCTTTTTAATCGGTATGTCACGTTTGGTGTTTCAAGCGCTTGATCCCTTTATTCAGGTGCTCAAGCCAATCTCGCCGCTGGCCTGGATGCCGTTGGCTCTTTTTACCTTAAAAGACTCGGGGGTCTCTGCCATCTTTGTGATTTTCATCTGTTCGATTTGGCCAATGCTGATTAATACTGCGTTTGGCGTGGCCTCAGTACGCAAAGAATGGATTGATGTGTCGCGCACCCTAGAAGTTAAGCCTTTGCGCAAGGCCTTGCTGGTGATCTTGCCTGCTGCAGCACCGACGATTATGACGGGGATGAGAATTTCGATCGGGATTGCATGGCTGGTGATCGTGGCTGCCGAGATGTTGGTGGGCGGGACTGGCATTGGGTATTTTGTTTGGAACGAATGGAACAACCTATCAATCGCTAATATTTTGGTTGCGGTTTTTTTGATTGGTGTAATTGGGATGCTGCTTGATATGTGCTTTGCCCGTCTTCAAAAAGCGGTGACTTATCGTGATTGATTATCTTGCCCTTCAACCGAGTGAGTGGTTCTAGTATGCAAAGTTTCGTACAAGTTCAAGCGTTGAAGCAGTCGTTTCCAAGCCCCTCGGGAGAGGGCGATTTAGTTGTGTTTGACGATATCAATTTCGAAATCGCGAAAGGTGATTTTGTCTGCATCATCGGCCATTCGGGTTGTGGTAAGACCACGATCTTAAATGTGCTTGCAGGCCTTGAAGCCGCCACGGGTGGTAACGCGTTTATTGACGGCCGTGAAATTTCGGGCCCCAGTCTGGATCGTGGTGTGGTGTTTCAAGCTCATGCGCTGATGCCGTGGATGACTGTGCACGCCAATATCGCCTTTGCGGTTCGCTCAAAGTGGCCAGATTGGTCGCGCGCGCAGGTTGATCAGCATGTACAGCAGTTTATTGACATGGTGCACCTGCAAGGCTCAGAAAATAAAAAGCCCTCGCAGCTGTCGGGTGGTATGAAACAACGCGTGGGTATTGCCCGAGCCTTCGCGATTCAGCCAAAGATGTTGTTACTTGATGAGCCGTTTGGTGCTTTAGATGCCTTAACGCGCGGCAATATTCAAGACGAGTTAGTGACGATTGTTCGCCAGACCAAACAAACGGTTTTCATGATTACGCACGATGTGGATGAGGCGATTTTATTGTCAGACAAAATATTTTTGATGAGTAACGGCCCGCGCGCCAAGCTCGCAGAAATCGTCACCAACCCTTTGCCACGCGACCGCACACGGGCCACGATGCATCATGATCCAAAGTTCTACGAAGTGCGTAATGATTTGATTGATTTCTTAGTGCATCGGTCTAAGACCTTTGCAGCGGCTTAATTTTTCACTTTTTTAATTCAGGAGATCGATATGGCAGTCGCCAAAGCAGTTGCTAAACCAATGACACGCGAAGACGTAACAGATTTGATTTATTCGGCCAAGGTGCAGAAAGGCATCAAGTGGGCCGACGTGTCAAAAAAGCTCAAGCTCTCTAAAGAGTGGACAACGGCGGCCTGTCTAGGCCAGATGACACTCACTAAAGAGCAAGCCACGATTATCGGTAAAACCTTTGGTCTGCCCGCTGAAGCCGTTGCCTTACTGCAAGTCGTGCCTTACAAGGGTTCGTTGCGCAGTTCGGTTCCAACCGATCCGTTGATTTATCGCTGGTACGAAATCGTCAACGTCTATGGCACCACAATTAAAGAACTGATTCACGAAGAGTTCGGCGACGGCATCATGAGCGCGATTGACTTTTCGATGGACATCAAGCGTGAACCAGACCCAAAAGGTGATCGCGTCAATGTGGTGCTGTCGGGTAAGTTCTTGCCTTATAAGACGTATTGAACAATAGATTGCCCCAAAGCCCTGGATGGCTTAGCGATCTAATGCGGTCAAGTCAGGGTGGCCCTCAGTGCTCGTGTTTATTTGAGTGACGAGGGCATAGCTCGTGTTTTGATGTTTTTTTGAGGGCGACTGGGGTTTTTGTCGCTCTTTTTTTATTTTTAGTTATAGTTGGCGTCTGAGATCTTATGTGCCCCGCGGGTAGGCTTTTGTTTGAGCACTGGCATGGCTTTTGCCTTCTCTGGCAGACTTGTCTAAGGACTAAGTTCTTTTTTTTCTGAGGCGATCAGTATAAATATGCACTTTGGCGACATCATCATGCAGTGGTCTGAGCAACTAGCTCAGTTTAGCGAGCCGCTCTGGGTCGAGAAGGGCCAGTTGACCGTCACCTATCTGACCGAAGCGCATTTGGCAACCGGGCGCAGCTTAAGTGCACTGATGCTTGAGTCAGGGTTTGATGAGGTATCAACCGACGCGGTGGGCAACATTGTGGGGGTCTATCACGGGCAATCCCAGACGGCGCCTCGTTTACTGACGGGCTCGCATTACGACACCGTACGTAATGGTGGTAAATATGATGGTCGCTTAGGGATCTTGGTGCCGATTGCGGCCGTTCGTGATTTAGCCCAAACCAAACAGCGCTTGCCCTTCGGTATCGAAGTAGTGGGTTTTTCTGAAGAAGAAGGGCAGCGCTATCGCGCCACGTTTTTGGCAGCGAGTGCTCTGACGGGTACTTTTGACCCAGAGTGGCTCAAACAAGTCGATGCAGACGGCATTACCCTTCAACAGGCGATGCAAAAAGCGGGCTTGCCGGGCACGCTCGAGGCCATTACTGCACTTAAGCGTGATCCAGCTAAATATCTGGGCTTTGTTGAGGTACACATCGAGCAAGGCCCGGTGTTGTGTGAAGGGGCCTTGCCACTCGGTGTGGTCACCTCAATTAATGCGGGTATCCGAGCGACTTGTAAAACCATTGGTATGGCAGCCCACGCGGGTACAACGCCGATGCTGATGCGACAAGATGCCATGCTAGCTGCAGCTGAAATCAGTTTGATGGCCGAGCAGCGCGCCCTTGCCGACGCCGATTCGGTCGCGACGGTGGGTCAGTTTCAAGTGCCGGGTGGGTCGATTAATGTTATCCCTGGTGAGTGCGCGTTTACCCTAGACATGCGGGCGCCTACCGACGCGCAACGCGATGCTCTGGTCAGCGACATTCTCAAACAAGCTCGGGCGATTGCCGAGCGCCGTCAAGTTAAGTTTGAATACACCGAAGTCATGCGTGCGGCCGCTGCCCCCTCGGCGCTTGCCTGGCAGCAACGCTGGGAGCGCGCCGTGGCCGCCGTGGGTCAGCCAGTATTTAAGCTCAATAGTGGGGCGGGGCACGATGCCATGAAGTTACACACCATCATGCCGCAAGCGATGTTGTTTGTGCGGGGCGGCAATCGTGGCATTAGCCATAATCCACTTGAAATCATTACTGCTGAAGACGCCGATTTGACTGTGCAAGCGTTCATTGCCTTGCTCGATGACCTGGTCGCGCGGCCCTGATTTAGTCTGTCTGTGCCTTGGGCAAGGTTACGTTTTTCATCACCCTGAGCGAATTGGGTCAGGATGCCTAGGGGCTCCTTGGAGGCTGGGCCCTAACCAGCTAAGTTTGTGTCGTTAGGGCGCTTTGAAAGTATGATTGAGCTTCATTTGAACCCTAAACCTTGAATCGCTATGACTACCGCTGACTACAACCGCCTTGATCAATGGATCGACGCGCACTTTGATGAACAGGTTGCCTTTTTACAGTCAGTGCTGTCAGTACCCACTGATACGCCGCCTGGCAACAACACCCCGCACGCTTTGCATACGGCAGAGCTACTAAAAAAATATGATATGCAAGCGCAGGCGCACGCTGTACCTGCCGAGGTTGTACACGCAGCAGGGCTTGAGTCGATCACTAACCTAATCGTTAAGCGCCAATACGGGCAGGGCGGTCGCGTGCTTGCACTCAACGCGCATGGCGACGTTGTGCCCCCTGGCGACGGCTGGACATACCCGCCTTACGCAGGTGAAATACACGACGGCAAAATCTACGGTCGCGCAGCGGCCGTGAGTAAGTGCGATTTTTCAACCTATGTGTTTGCGGTGCGAGCGCTTGAGTCGCTAGGTGTACCGCTCAAGGGCAGTATCGAGCTTCAGTTTACCTACGACGAAGAGTTTGGCGGTGAACTTGGCCCCGGTTGGTTGCTGAACAATCAACTCACTAAGCCCGATCTTGCCGTTGCGGCGGGCTTTAGTTATCAGATCATTACGGCTCACAATGGTTGCCTACAACTTGAAGTGACCGTGAACGGCAAGATGGGCCATGCAGCGGTACCCACCTCTGGGGTCGATGCGTTGCAAGCCGCAGTCAAAATCATGAATGCTTTGTACGCGCTAAACGACACCTATAAGTCGATCACCAGCAAAGTGCCAGGCATCAATCACCCGTACTTAAATATCGGGTTAATTAACGGTGGCACCAACACCAACGTCATCCCCGGCAAAGTGGTGCTCAAACTTGATCGCCGCATGATCCCCGAAGAAGACCCAACCCAAGTTGAACAGAGCTTGCGCGACACCATTGAAAAAACGTGGCAAGCCTTGCCTGGCATTACCGTGCAGACGCGCAGAATTTTGTTAGCACGTGCACTCAAACCCTTAGCCGGTAGCGATGCTTTGGTGGGCGCTTTACAACAGCACGCAAAAACCATTTTTAACGAAGACGTGCCGGCTTGCGGCACGCCCTTGTATGCAGATGCGCGCTTGTACTGCGAAGCCGGTGTGCCAGTGGTGTTGTATGGCGCAGGGCCACGAACAGTTGAAGAGAGTCGCGCTAAACAACCTGATGAGCGCCTAGACCTTGAAGATCTTAGACGCGCAACCAAAGTGATTGCGCGTACCTGCTTAGATTTGATGAGCTAGCTTTTAGATCTGAGCATGTAGCGGTTCAGATCAAAGGTCTTAGATCTAAGATATCGTGGTTTGGCGACTTAGATATCTAGATCGAGTGAGTTAGATATCTAGATCTGATGATTTAACGATTCAGATCTGATGATTCAGTCAGCCGTGATATTTTTTTCACGAATTAAGCGAGCCCACTTTTCTGAATCCTTTTTAAGCAGCGCGCCAAGCTCTTGGGGCGTAGAACTTGCAGGTAAGGTGCCTGAGTTTAAAAGGCGTTGTTTGACTGACTCGGTTTCAAGCGTACGTTTGATTGCGGCGCTGAGCAGTGCGATGGTTGCTGGTGGCGTGTTTTTATTGGTAAAGATTGCGTACCAGTTGTCTGAATCCACCCCTTCAACACCGATTTCTTTAAATGTTTTGATATCGGGTAACAAAGGGTGGCGGTTTTCGGCGGCCATCGCGATCGGTTTGAGCTTACCGGCACGAATGTGGTTAATCAAACCAGGTACGTCTCCAAAAAACGCGTCGACGTGGCCGGCCATCACATCCGTAATCGCTGGTGCTGCTCCTTTGTACGGAACATCCGCCAGGTTTGCTTTGGTAGCTGCTGCTAACAACGCCGCGGCAAGGTGAGGCACACTACCCATACCCGAGTTGGCCATTGTGGTGCGAGTATTCATCGCATTTTCAATGAAGTCTTTTGGACCCGTCGCAGGATTTTTTGGGTTGACCACTAACAGTTCATCGTTACGCGCGACTAATGATACGGGTGCCAGGTCACGCTCGGTGTTGTAAGGCAGTTTTGGATACAGACCGGGATTGATAGCCACCGCACCAGTGCTGCTAAACCAAATGACCGAACCATCTGGCGGCGACTTAATCACGTACTCGGCGGCGATGATGCCGTTTGCGCCAGGCTTGTTTTCAACGATGACGGTTTGGTTAAGCTCTTTGCCTAATTGTTCGCTAATGCTACGTGCAACAAAATCGACCGGCCCCCCAGGCGGAAACGCCACGATCATGCGAAGTGATTGAGTTTGAGCGATACTGCTGGTTGCAGTCAAGGCAATTGCCAAGGTACCAAGAAGGCCACAGATTTTTTTTGAGATAACAGACGCAGCGCGTTGTTGTTTGTATGTTTGATAAGTCATGAAGATCCTTTTCTGATTGACTGCGACCTTAATTGCAACGTTACACGTGCGTTTCATTGCACGGCTTACGGCTTCGCTAACTGTTCGGTTTAGTGTGCGGCTCACTGCCTCGCTAATTACTCAGCTAGCTGCAGCGCGCCGACATGCCACCATCCACCAAAATCTCAGTGCCAGTCACAAACCTAGATTCGTCTGACGCCAGGTACACCGCAGCGTTGGCAGTATCGCGCCCATCACCCATAAAAGGCAAGGGAATACGCGACTGACGCTGTTCAAGCAACTGGTTCACATCGCCACCCGCGCGCTGCCCCGCTAGGCGAAACTCAACCATCGGCGTGTGTAATTGGCCCGGGATAATGGTGTTGACTCGAATGCCTTTTTTGGCATACTGCATCGCGACTACGCGTGATAGCTGAATCACACCAGCTTTGGTCGCTGCGTACGCAACTTGGGCCGAGCCAGTCCACCGAATCCCTGAAGTTGAAGCGATATTGATAATGCCGCCCGAGCCTTGTGCTTCCATGATGGGCAGTACGTGTTTACAGGTTAGAAACACACTTTTTAAGTTGCTATCCACCTGCGAATCCCAAACCTCTTCAGACATTTCAACCGGGCCACCCGCGGCCGAACCGCCCACGTTGTTGACCAAGATGTCGATGCGCCCAAAGCGCTTAATACAAGCGTTGACTGCTTCAAGGATGCTGTCGGTTTTGGTCACATCGCAAAAGCTAGTTTCAATTTCACTATGTGCGGCTTTGACGTTGGCGATGGTCTCGGTCATACGCTCAAGCTCACGGTCGACGCCATAAATTTTGGCGCCTTCTTCGGCAAAGCGCGTGGCGATCGCTCGCCCATTGCCCCAGCCAGGGCCCACAGAGCCCGCGCCCATGATTAAGGCGATTTTTCCTTCAAGACGATTTGACATGTTCTGATCCTTAAGCTGAAAAGCGATATAAACGCATAGGGTTATCGACCATCAATTGATGCAACACATCAGGCTTAGGTGCAATCGCCGCAAGCGAGCTCACCAGTTCGCCATCATCAGGCACGTGTGTGTGATTAGGATGTGGCCAGTCGCTGCCCCATACACAACGGTCGGTATAGTTGCGCACTAAATAGTTGGCAAAGGGGATGCCTTGTTGATAAGGCGGCTTTGAGTCAATACGGTCAATGCCGCTGACCTTCACCATAAAGCCTGGCAGCTCTAACAACCGGCAAAAATCTTGAAAATGCGGGTGGTCGATCCCTAGATTGGCATCCACCCGACCCATGTGATCCATCACTACCGGCACGGCTGATTGTTTCAGCAAAGGCATTAAGTCTTTGGCATATTGCGCATGCAATTGAAGCTGCAAGTGCATCCCTAGCGGCTCAAGGCGCTTGGTGAGGGCAATGATTTGCTCAGGGGTTTCATGCACCTTGTAGCCCGGCATAAAGTGAAACCGTACGCCTCTAAAACCCACGCTCGCCAAGCGTTTCAGCTCTGTGTCGGCGACATCGACCTTGACTAGCGCAACGCCGAGGTACCGCCCTTTGGCGGCTTGCATCGCGTCTTCAACTACGCTGTTACCGTAGCCATGTAAAAGTGTGTTCACAATGACGCAGCGATCAATGCCTAGCTTTTTGTGCAAAGCAAAAAGCGTTTCTTTGGGTGCGTCAACCGGCGTAAAGCTGCGCGATTCGGCATACGGAAACTTGTCTGCCGGGCCAAAAATATGCACATGCGAGTCAGTCGCACCCGCCGGGAGCTTGATTTTTGCGTCAGACGGGGTGCGAGAAAAGGTCAAAATCGGTTCAGTCATGGAGCGTCTCGATTGTTGTAATGGGCGTTGGCTTGTTTGTGGCTATTTTGACATAGGGCGGGGCTAGTCAGCGGGGCTAGTCAAGTGGGGCTAGTCACGTTGCACCAACAGTCACGTTGCACCAAGCTGCGAAGTCAGACAAAAAATGTTAGAATCTTGGACTTTGGCGAATTTGCCCAAGAAATGGCGCATTAGCTCAGCCGGTTAGAGCGACGGAATCATAATCCGCAGGTCCCCTGTTCGAATCAGGGATGCGCCACCAGTAAAATCAACCTCCCCGCCCTGAATGGCGAGGTTTTACGCGCAAATCCGATAAAAGTAAAAAATAAGTTATTGAACAGGGCTGATTTTTTTGGCTGGAATAGACCACTTATTTTGTAATTCAATCAAGGGCACATTGGCGTAATTAAAAAAATCAACCCCCATCACTAAATCTATTGCACATCCCTTGCCTCGGCGAAGAGCATCCGCAATGCGCTCTGGCCCATCTTGCGTTTCCAGTTCATGACCCAGATGCGGCGCGCTACCGACAACGGTCTTAAGAAGACCTCCTTGAAAAATACTAAGGACACCTAAAAAAGACATTACTGCACCAGGTGAGTCTGTCGTCATGGCGCTGAAGGCGGCAACCTCCATCTCGCCGATACCATCAGAATCATAATCAGCAAGAACATGAATCCAATCATGATGAGCAACCGCGTGATTCACGCTGCCTTCTACGCCTGGAAATGTAAATCCTCTTTTTTTATAGAAATCCCACAAGCCGCGCCCTAAGCTTTTATCAGGGCAATGCTGAAGAGCCTCATAGCGTGCTTCAAGCTCTGGGGACGCCTCGATCGTGAGCATGATAGCCCTTAAGCCGTAATTATTTTCCAACTCTGGGAATGTTGAGTCTTCTAGATCTTTGTCGTGATAGTAATTGGTTCGATAAAAATCCTGTTGTGCCAGTGCAATGGATTTGTTTGCAAGGTCTCGCAACAAAGCGATGCCATCATTATGTATCCCTAATTTACTGGCCCACAAAGTGACTGCGTCCGATGTCTCTTTGGGGATTTCAGCGCAAAGCATTTCCACAGCTAGCATAAGATCAATCACTTCATTGCGTTTTTCTTGCTCTGGCATGCGTCGAGCAAACTCATCAATACTGATTGCGGGGAGAGCATGAAAGTCACAGTCATATTGCATTAATTGTTTAAAAATAATGCTCAGAAATTGCGGCTGCAATTCATTGACCCATCCATTTACTCGACATGCGGCGACGACTGCTGCGGCCATTAAGGGCGCGTCTGCAAGGTGAGTGTGCTTTAAAAACATATCAATAGCTCCTAAACTTTACTCAAATCGGCTGGACCAAATGTAGTACCCGACCCATAGTTTACGTTTTATCCCGGTAAGGGGGTGCTTGCTTGAGCAGGAACAAACCGAGAGCCGCCTTGAGCCACTTTGAATTCAAGTCAGCCTCGGTCTTAATATCTTTAGCCAGCTCGTTGGCCAATGCTTGAAGTTTGGTACGATCGATCTGTGCGCCTAACATGACGGTTCCTCAAATAAGAGGTGAATAGGCCGTCAGAACTTACACAAATCGATTCATAGCCTCCATTAAATATGTAATGAATTATCTTAAAGGATAAGAGCCATATGACTTTCGAGGTTTTTAATGGGCAATTAGCCCCTCTGGCCACCACGTTTTTATGGAGCCTTGGAATTGGGCTGCTATCTTATTATCTAGTCTATAAGACTACATTATTTAATCATCTCATTGAAGTCCCGCTTTTACCAACATTTTTAACGTTGCCAGCAGTCATGTTTGCATTTCTAATGAGCTTTATGTCCTCAGATGCATGGCAGAATTATTCTTATGCAAGAACGGCGCTCATCAATGAGTCTGTAGCAATCACCCGCATTTTAAATATCCCTGTTGGCACCCCAGAGCTACAAAAAAATATCAAGCTCTTGGTACAAGCTTACTTAGAAGGTGTTCTCAACGAGGAGTGGGCTGATTCAATAAATAAATCTCCTAGTTCAAAGGCGCAAGCATCGATCGATGGTATGGAGCAAAGTATCTGGCAGGGTGTCACTGCCTGCAGTCAAGCATCAGGCACGAGTCTTACTTGTATAGACTCAACAATGAGTAGCGTGTTTATTGGTGCGTTAAATGATTTACGAGCTGCCCGCAGACAAAGACTGTCTTTAGGTTACGTGGGTAGCACCGATGGAAAATGGATCTTGGCCATTTTTTTGGGTCTGATATCCGCTATAAGTGTGGTTGCAGTCCATCGGCACAACATAAAGACGGGCACTACCGCCTTGATCCTGTGTTGTTTGAGTATCTGGATTGTTTTAGGTATCGCTGTCCTGTTTAGCAATCCATATGAAGGTTCAGAAAGGCTTACGCCTATTCCGTTCATGACTGCGTTAGAAGATTTGAAGAATGTTACCAAATAAGATATTAATATCGCTTCAAAGTCATCGCCAATGAAGCAATTGCGGCTGCCCATACAAGAATGTCGAGACTACCTGAAACTAGAAAAACTAGGGCTCGACTCCCTTAACCTCTGGGTTCGCGTTGGTCGAAAACTTTCCTATGAACGGATGAAACCCAGGGCAGGCCACCATGTCCGCATCCGTCATCATAGGCATCAATCGAATAAGATTGGGCTGTTTTGTTTGAATTTTTATTGCTTCGAACCCTCAGTCATCCGACGCCCGAGCGAAATGGCGTAAGGGACTGTTCTTGCCCGCAACATCGGATCTGGTGCCCCTTCGACCCCTTTAGGCATGATATTTGGATCAAATGTTATGTTCAAACAGGGGCCCGTGCTGTCTGGTGCGACTGAGACAACTTTCAATACCCCTAAAGTGATTTTCTTTCTTCCGTCTGGAAGTGGGATTGTGGCATTGTCAAGCACATCGCCAGCTTGGGCAATTTCAATATTGAAATTAAATGACGCTTTGCCCGAAGCGACACGTTGACGTAAATCATCAAACAAAAAGTTTGGACCTTTCGACTTCGCTTCTTCATCGGATAGTGTTTGCACTCCATCGACTGGTTCAAAAATCCATTTGCCCCAAACTTTTTCGTTGCGGGCATTGGTAAAACCAAAGCCGTGTACTCCCCAATAATTCGTTGAAGCATAACTGGCGGGAACAGCCTTTGAGGCAAAGTATTGCCCTTGAAGCAGTACTGCTGGGTTGGCATCTGCAAAAGCTTTCACTTTGGCGGGATCTGCCGTCTTGGTGGTTGGGTCAGGCTGTAAAGATTGCAAACGCCCGAATAACTGCTCGGGCGTCGCAGCGCCGAATACCGGTGCTGATATATTTCCCATTTGCCAGACTTCATTGTTAGGTAAATTAAACTGCAACGCTAAGTTACGTTGCGATTTGGTATTATCAGCGGCTTTTGGATTTGCGCCACCCACTGAAAAGCGCACAATCACTGGGATGGCGTTGCCGCTGAAAGCAGACGAGCTAGAAATATTTCTGCCTTCTGGGCTGCCTACAAACTCACCGCTTGCGCAAACACCTTTTGCACCAGACCGCCTAAAGCCTTCAAACTTTCCCGCAGTCAGTTCAAATTGATTGACCATCGAGTTAGGGTCTGGATCGGCAAACGCGACATTACTGCCGAAGCCAGAAACACCTATTGAAAGAATGGTGGTAGCCAAATAAGTCAGTGTCTTTGCTTGCATAGGGCCTCTTTGAGCAATTGAATGATAGGCTTCGAAATTTCCATAAAACTAACATAAACCATAGCGTTCAAGCAATGGTCGCGTTGGGCTGGGTTGTGCAAACCTTGTTGCTTCAGACAGGGAGAAGACAGGGAGAAGACAGGGCGAAGGTTTGCCAACCTCCGAAACTCAGATAGACTCAGTACTATTTCTGATTTTTATCCGAGGTCATCATGTGTAGATGGGTTGCTTATGCGGGTCCAGAGATTTACCTTGAAGACTTGATTTTTCACCAAGAGCATTCCATTGTGAGTCAAAGCCTGGCTGCGACTCACTCAGCGTGGACGACCAACGGTGATGGGTTTGGTGTGGCTTGGTACTCCAAGCGTACTGCGCCTGGTCTGTTCAAAGATATTCTGCCGGCTTGGAATGATAGCAATCTACGCTCACTTGCCGCGAGCATTCAGACACGCCTGTTTTTTGCGCACGTACGTGCGACAACGGGTACTGCGGTGAACAGAAGTAATTGCCATCCGTTTATTTTCAAAAACTGGACATTCATGCACAACGGCAAAATCGGTAATTGGCATGATTGTCGAAAAGACGTAGAAGACCTCATTGATCATGAGCATTATCGACACCGAGAAGGCACCACAGACAGTGAGGCACTCTTTCTTTTGGCGCTTAGCAACGGCTTAACGGACAATCCTATCGCCGCCATACAAGCAACCTTGAAGGATGTCACCCAGATAATGGAACGACATCAGGCGCAGGAGCCGTTGCGAATTTCTTGCGCGGTGACCAATGGCAAAGAGATTTGGGCTTTCAGGTATTCAAGCGACGACCAGTCGCCAAGCATGTACATTGGCTCACCCCATACACGTGCTGACGACCAGAACCTGCACACAATCACCACGATTGCTTCCGAGCCGTCCGACTCAGATGCTGCGCATTGGGCTAAGGTAGAAGAGCGTCACGGCGTTCATTGGACTGAGCATGGAGTAGAGCACTTCGCAATGACGATTTAGCCCGAGTGCTGCGACGACAGAGCAAGTTTGGGGCTCAACAACTTTGGATTTTAATAGTTTGCAGCATGATTGGCTTGACTAAGATCTGATAGCTGTCTCGATCAAAGTCTTGTGGGTTAAAGGCGCTGACCTGACTCGCTTGGCCTGTCTTTGAACACCAAGTTTCTAGATGGCACCAGTTATTGACGCGGTGTCTTTGCACCCAGCCGTTACATTCTTCAATCAGTTCAACGGCGCCACTGAATGGCCAAACCTCTACTTGTAAATCTTTTAGCGCTGATAAAAGCCTTTCGTCATGCTGCGGTCGATCTTCTTTGCCCACGCAAGCACCCAGACAGGTTTTGATTTGTAGGCCAAAGCATCCGCGCGTCGAGGTCTTCTCGAGCCCTAAAACAACTTTACACAGACCATGCTGTTGCGCGAGCTCGTTGAGTTTACTTTTGGCAGAATACCTAGAGGAAAACAGGCCAAATAATTTAGGGGTTGTTCCAAGGTTGACTGCTTTGCTGTCAACAATTTCGAGTGCCAATCCCGCGTTCTTGTCAGACAACTGAATAGAACACAGTCTTCGCGTGCGCCGTAGACGTTGATTAAACAAGGGACTTTGCTCTTTAATCATGCGCGCTTCAAGCAACAATGCGCCAAGCTCACCCGCAGTTTCAATAAAATCGATGTGACGTGTTTGAGCAATCATCTTGGCCTCGTCGGGGGTCCGTAAATGACTCAGCACACGGCTGCGAATATTCACACTTTTGCCAATGTACAGAGGCAGTGTGCCTTGGCCCTTAAAGATATAAACGCCCGCCCCCGTCGGCAAAGCGTTTAGGCTATCTGGATCAATGTTGTGCTGGCGCTGCTGACTCAGGATCATTCCTCTTCATTGGATTGCGCAGATCTTTTGGCGTTAAATTAAAGTTAGCCTAGAATAATGCCAGCAAACAACACTAAGTGCATAGATTTGCCTTCGGCTAGCGGTCAATATTAATCAGTTTCTAACCAGAGGTCACTGAACAAAAATGAAAACGATAATGACAAAGACCATGACAAAGGCCACGACAAAGACAATGATCGGCTTACTACTGGTGATGTTTTCTTCTTACGCAGCGTCGATGGAGATCTCGGTGACTGGCACAACGGTTCATATGTCAGGGCCAGTTGTGGGGGGTGAGTGCGACAAGCTCAAGCAAATTATCAGTACGAGCCAGATTCATCACGTTGTACTGAGCAACTCGAATGGCGGTAACGCAAACACCGATTACTGCATTGGCGAGAAGATTCGTAAACACAAAATTTCAACAAGCATCGAAGGGTTTTGCTTGTCGTCATGTTCACGGATGTGGCTCGGCGGCGTCACGCGAAAACTCGAACGTGACGAGTCGACCGTCGGCTTACATGGCAATTTTGACATCCTCCCCGCCCTCAGTCTATGACTGCCGCTTGCGCGGAAAGGACGGGGATTCCTACGGCGCTCAGGCAAAAGCTGCCTGAGTCACTTCGGTGGGTTCCTGCTTCATCGAGCGGCCTGACTGCACCGACTCTCCACGGGCTAACAAGCGGTATCCCCGCTCTAAAATATTGAGCGCACCGACTACGTCAGCGTGATTTTCGTAGCCGCAAGCGACACACAGGAATTTCGCCTGAGTCTGTCGATTCTCTTTTGACACATGGCCGCAGGCCGGACATGTTTGGCTTGTTTGCTGCGGCGGTACGGCCAAAAATATGCCGCCGCTCCACTGGACTTTGTAATTGAGTTGTCGCCTGAATTCACCCCAGCCTTGGTCAAGGATAGAGCGGTTTAGGCCGGATTTCTGCGCTACCTTTTTGCCGTGCTGCTCGCGATTGCCCTTAGAAGACCGTGACATGTTCTTGACCTGCAAATCCTCAATACATACGAGCGCGTGGTTTTGGCTGATCGTGGTACTGGTCTTGTGCAAGAAATCTTTTCTGGCATTCGCGATAGCGGTGTGTATCTTTTGAACTTTAGTTTTCCCTTTTTTCCAGTTATTGCTGAACTTTTGTTTACGACTCATGCGGCGCTGGTAGCGCGCAAGTCGTTGCTGGTGCATCTTGAAACTATTCAGTGGGGCGACATAGTTGCCGTCACTCAATGTAGCGAAGCGAGCGATTCCGACATCGATGCCAATGGCTGTTGTAGACGTTGGTAAGGGTTGTTCAAGCTCGCGTTGGGTCTGAATAGAGATGAACCATTTGCCACCTGACTGGGTTACGGTGACATTACGCACCTGACCCAACGCCTCACGGCTGTTGCGGTAACGCAGCCAGCCAAGTTTGGGCAACAAAATACGGTTATTGCTTTGGTCTAACTTAATCTGTTTTGGTTCAGGATAGCGAAAACTGTCTCCGCTACCTTTTTTCTTGAAACGTGGAAAGCCAGTACGCTTGTCAAAGAAGCTCTTGAAAGCTTTTTCTAAATCTTTTAGGGCGTGTTGCAACGCTTGTGAGGGTGTTTCTTTCAGCCATGCAGTCTCGGCTTGGCGCTTCCAAACGGGTAGCTTAGCTGCCATGGCTACGTAACCGATGAACTTATTACTCGCCTCGTGATTCTCTTTTTGCAGTGCCAAAGCCTTGTTATAGACAAACCGGCACGAGCCAGAAAACCTGCGCATAGCGCGCAGCTGATCGCCATTTGGCATCAATTCGTATTTGTAGGCCTGCAAACGTTTCATACCCTGAATTATATTTGCGCGATCAAGGTAGATCACCAACTCGCCTGTGTAAAAGTTGTATTTGTAAGTTACAAATTCGGTGAGTCTTTGCAACAAAAATTGGTTCTTTGTAACAATATATAGACCTGATGGATTCACAAAAAAAATACAGTGCGACCTACGCCCGATACTTGCTAGCGGTTGTACTAATTTCGAGTCAGACCTAATAGAGTTTGAAGGAGAAGACGATCACGCACGCCTAATGGTGAACTATGCACCTAAACTGGCCGTGTCAAAACTCGTGAATAGTCTCAAAGGTATTTCTAGCTTAATGATGCGCAAAAATAATGACCCAATCATCCGCAAAAAGCTGTGGGGGTGGGGCTTTGTGGTCGCTAAGTCACTTTGCAGGATGCAGCTGCGGCAGCGCGCCAATTTTTGTTGTTTACAAGTATATTAAGCAATGGCGGGCGCTACGCTAAATTAAAGGCCAAAAAAAGGAATGCTGTGCCTTCCGCGCTTACATCCCCGCCCTAAACGGCGAGGTTTTACGCGCAAGTCCGATAAAAATAGTGGGAATCTGATTGACGAGAGTACGACCCGCTTGCGCGCCTGGATCCCACGCTTTGCGCCCGATGTTGATGTCGCATTAATGAACCAATGGACTGAGCTGTTTTATAACAAGCAGATGATGTACTTTTATAACAAGCGTGCAGCGTTGTGTCTGAATGGCAGAAACGACTGCTCAAATATTCGCGGCAAAAATGTGTTTAATGCTGGGTTAGCAACTCAGTAGACACGGCAATCTTTTTGACTTATGTGCGTATCTGAGCGGGCAAATTTAACGGCAGCCATCTCGCAGGTGACCGCACAGGGCGGCCACAGCGCCTCAGATTAGTCTTATTCGTCGACCTTAATTTGAGTCAAGGCTAAGACTTCAGCCGTAAATTTTTTTTCCTTTTCTATCAAGACGCCCATTTGCTCAGGCGTACTGATTAACGGGATGGCTCCTCGTTCGATGAGTTTGTCGACAAAGGTTTTGTCTTTCAGCACAGTGGCTAAGGCCGAATTGAATTTCATGATGACTGCATTAGGGGTGTCTTTTGGCGCAAAGTATCCGTACCAGGCACCGACTGACATCTTTTCGTAGCCCAATTCTTTAAAGGTGGGCACGTCAGGCAAACTGGGTAAACGAGCGCTACTCGTGACGGCAAGCATACGCAGTTTTTGAGCTTGGATATTGCCACGCACGGTGATCAGCGCCGGAAACGTAAACAAGACTTGTCCAGCCATGACGTCGGTCACCGCGGGGGCTGCACCCTTATAGGGTACGTGCACCAGCTTAGAGTCGGTCAGTTTATTGTAGGCCTCGCCCATCATGTGAGCCTGGCTGCCTAGTCCGTACGATCCATAGGCAAGGTTGCCCTTGTGGGTCTTGGTGTACTCGACGAGCTCTTTGAAGGTTTTGATCGGCAGACTATCTGCAACAACGATGCCAAGCGCGACTTCATTGAGGGTACCGACTGAGACAAGCTCTTCAGCCTTATATGACAGGTTTTTGTAGAGCAGGGGGTTCGCGACCGCCGTAGAGTCTGTTGTAAACAGCAACGTGTATCCATCGGGCTTGGCTCTGGCCATCGCCTGCGCGCCAATGGCTGAGTTTGCGCCTGCCATATTTTCAATAATCAACTGCGCGCCCAACACTTTTTCAAGCTCTGGAGCCGAAAGTCGTGCAAACGAATCAGCCCCGCCCCCTGGGGCATAGGGCACAATCACTTTAATCGCCCGCGAGGGGTAGGTGTCGGCGAAGACACTATTGTTAATTGCAAACGAGCTTGCGATTGCGGCGAGTGAAATAGAAATGCTGCGTAAAGGCTTCATATTGTTTGTCTCTTAGGGCGCTATTGTTACTAGAGTTTAAAGCTTTTATCAAGAGGCTTTCAAAATCACGATTAATACGCTGCAGTGGGCGATTTCGATCAAGGCTTTAGATTTAAAACTACCCCACCAGCGGGCAGCCCAATTCGCGTTGTGCTTATGAGCAACAATGATCAGGTCGCAATTGTTTTGTTTAGCGTAGTTTGCGATCTCTATCGCGGGGTCGCCAGTCAGAGCAATGCCTTGCGCATCATAACCAGCAGCCTTAAGGGCACGCACACCACGATTCAAAATATCTGTTTGCACTTGGTGATCATGCGCGTTGTCAGCGCCAACAAAGACACCTTCCATTCCAATTGACGTATAGAAATTTGGAACAACCGTCAGTAAGGTGACTTGTGCGGATGGCCAATTTTTTAAGTCTTGACATCCTACTAGCGCTTGTTGATCAAGGTCAGAACCGTCATAGGCAAGCAAAATATTTTTATACATATCAGCCTCCGAAGATTTCGCTAAAGGGGTGTTTCAGCAAATGCAGCTCGTAGCGTCGCAAGATTAGTAGGTTCAAACGTAATCTGTTAGCGGGATAAACCCTAGGAATGTGTCTCTTTTTTTGAAGGCGATCACGGATTGCATTCAAAAAAATGCGGAAAATGTGCGCAAAGTGCAAATCTTGGCGGAATTTTGCACAGAGTTAAGGGAGCGATACAAAATACGGCGATCTGTTAAATCAATACAGTACTCTCAACGCTAGCTTCAGTGCATTGCCATTGGTTTGCACCGAGTTGTCGAACATTTATAGGGCTCTTTATCGATGCAAACTACAATTTATGCTGACGGCATCTCTAACCTCACAATGCTTGAGGGTATTGTGCGGTTTGACCTGATTAATATCACCCAAACCACTGAAAACGCTCGTACAGCAAAAACTGTTGGTTCGGTGGCGATGTCTGTGCCAGCTTTGTTGCGTACCTATACAGAGTTGTCTGGTGTGTTAAATAAATTGATTGAGCAAGGCGTTGTGAAAAAAACTGAAGCACAGCAGCCTGCAGCGGCGGCTGCGGCTCAGCCAACAGCCCAAGCGCCGGTAGCGACTGCAACGAGCTCGGACTCTGCAGTGATTGAGCCGTTACGTCTGAGTTAACCCGCGCTTCAGCGATTTCAAAGTCGTGCCGTGAAACATGCTGCCCCCGCCTGATCTATGCGGTTTCTAGGGCAAGCTGCAGCGTCAGCCAAAAGGAATGTGATAAAAGATTGATTATTGATAAGTCAACTGGATCTCATCCCTATGATCGCGCGTCTCATGCAATCACTCTTTGTGCGGGGGCCTTCGTTGTGCCTTGTGACACTATTATTAGCGTCATGCACCACAGCACCGCTTGCGCCGCGTGAAAAATCTGGTGCTGCGCTTATACCCCAACGTGTTGACACCTTTGTGGGTAATCCTTCGGCTAAACCTTACGCACGACGCACGATTGAAGATCTTTTAGGTGAACCGGCAAAATCTCTAAACCGTTACGTGACGGCTCAAACGAATGTTCTTGAGTTTAAAGATGCACGATTAGTACGGCAGTTGCAGCAGAAGTGGGCTGCAGCTAGCAAAGACGGCTTTACGGTCGCACATTTTGGTGACTCGTTGGTGCAGGGTGGTTATGCTGCCGAGATCGCACGCAGTCGCTTGCAAGGCCTCGGTGGTAGTGCGGGCAGAGGGATGGTGTTTCCTTACTCGATTGCTAAAACCTATTCGCAAAATGATTTTAGATCGACCTTTACAGGCGATTGGTTGACCGCTAACAGCCTTCATCAGCCACCACGCTTGCCTGTTGGCGTTTCGGGCTTTGTCGCCCGAACGTCTGCGGTAGACGCTTCCTTTACTTTGAATTTTTTTACGACTCCTGAGCCTGGCAAAAAACTAATCAAATTTTTTTACTCTACAAGCTCAGCCACTTACACACTACGAGTTCAGTCAGGAAACTTTTTACATGATGTTGTTGTGCCGGGTGGCGATGCACTATCAAAGTCACAAATGCTTGAACTGAGTTTTCCTGAAATGTCTGATACTTTGCGCTTTGAAATACGCAACACGAGTCCCAAGGCGGGTCAGTTTTTTGAAGTGCATGGAGTGAGTATTGAAAATGCGGCGATTGGCGTGATGTATCACAACTTAGGTGTCGGAGGAGCTAACTATGGCGCACTGCTCTCCCAAACATATTTCGAAGAACAGTCGGGCCAACTCGCCCCTGATTTGATCGTACTAGATTGGGGGACGAATGATCTCGTCAATAAAAACAGCCTCCCGCCAGAACTCGAAAAAAATATGGTGCAGACCATACAGCGCGTGAAGGCTAAGCACCCTAAAGCAATCATTGTTGTGACGTCTGCACAAGACTTCAATGTTAGAAGAAGAAACGTGACCTTAACTTGGGATTTTGCAAGCCTAGCTCGGCGAGTCGCTTTTGAAAATGATTGTTTGTTCTATGACTGGTATCGCATTGCTGGCGCAAGAGGGGCGATGACGACATGGACGGCTTATGGGCTTGCAAGCCCTGACAACATTCACTTGACCGGACTTGGTTATGCGGTCAAAGGTGAATTGTTTGCGCAAGCTCTTTTAAATTCACTGGGGCGTTTGAAAAGCGATCCCTCAATTAAAGCGCTTGAGATAACAACCACCGCGACGATTCAACCGCATTCAGTAGTGGGTTGGTTAAAAGAGGTGTCACCGGTGCCGCGCAAGGGATTATTCACTGTACGGCGTTGACCTTGCCTGCACTAGTGTTCAGACAATTCACAACGCTGGCTGTGCACTTGCTACTTAACAAGCACATGAGTTGAGTGTGATGAGTAGCACAATTGCTGCCCGGGTACAGCGGGTATTGGATTGACATCAGATGTTCTGTGCTGCGCTGCATCATGTCGCTTGCTTGATACTGCGCTAATTAACGTCGGTATGGTCTATTCGCCGACTTTCCATGCTAAAAAAGTACTTAATCAGGTTCGCCGACGCAGTGTGCCCGATTAGCGCTCGAGCGCTGCTTGTGATAAATCTAAGAGAGACAACGTGAAAAATAATAAAAGAAGGCAGATTCTTTTGGGTGCGGGTTCGTTATCTGCTTTAGGTGTACCCGCGGTATTTGCGCAGCAATTTCCGTCGAGACCGATCAAGATTATCGTCCCCGCTTCACCAGGTACGGCAATCGACGCGACAGCTCGGTTTTTTACAGAACCGCTTTCAAGGCGCTTGAACACCCCTGTGCTGGTTGATAATCGCTCTGGGGCAGGTGGGCTGCTTGGCTATACGGGCGCGGCGAACTCGCCAGCAGATGGCTATACGATTATCTTGACTGGAATCCCGCTCTATTTGTTGCCGCTGTCTGACGAGAGGGTTGCCCCGTATGATCCAATTAAAGATTTTGCGCCGGTTGCACGGGTGCTGCGTGTGCCGTTAGCTGTAGTCGTTTCTAACGAGTCAACCTATCAGTCGTTGCCTCAGTTAATTGATGCCATGAAAAAAACCCCTGACTTAGTGACTTACTCGTCACAAGGTATTGGTAGCACAGCGCACCTTTGTTCTGTGGTGTTAAACGATGCGAGTGGTACGAAGGGCAAACATATTAGTTATAAGGCAACGAGCTCAGCCATCACGGATGTGGCAGCAGCCCGAATTGACTTTACCTGTCAAACGCCCGCCGGCGTGCTTCCTCTGTTGCAAGCTAAAAAATTGCGTGTGTTAGCGGTGACTGGTTCAAGTCGCTGGGAGGCGATGCCCGATATCCCAACGGCAGCGGAAACTGGATTAAAGGATTTTGAAGTGTCGTCGCAATTAGATTTTATGGCGCCAACAAATACTCCAGCGAGCGTCTTAGAATTACTTTCTAACGAGATCTGCTCAATTGCACGTACCGAACAATTCAAAGAATTCTGTAACAAGCAAATTATGACCGTCGAGGTCGTGGGGCACAAAGAGTTGTTGCCTGAGATGGTACGTGAGAACGTACGCTGGAAGCGAATCGTTGAGCTCTCACGCGGTGTGTAAGCACTGAGAAAGGGTGTGCGGCGGCTCTGTTGGTGCCGCCGTTCTTTAGTCAGCCTTAACGCCAGCCTCTTTTGCGACTTTCCCAAAACGTAGCGCCTCAGCTTGAATGAAGGTAGCAAATTGTTGTGGAGTGCCGGGTAACGGAAACATATCGTTGGCTTTGAATTTCTCTTGTACGTCTTTGTTATTCAGTGCGCGCACCAACTCTGCATTCAAGCGAGCGATCACAGCGGGTGGTGTACCTTTTGGTACAACCAGTCCGCTCCAGTTAGTCGCTTCGAGTTCGGGGTAGCCCAGCTCTCGTAAGGTGGGAACCTCGGGTAAGGCAGCTGCGCGTTCTGCAGACGTTACCGCCAGCACGCGAACTCTACCGCTTTTTGCAAAAGGTGCAGCCTCAGTGACGTTGGTGACTGCCATCGGAAGGTGTCCGCCAGTGACCGCTGTCAAGGCAGGAACACCGCCAGCATAGGGGGCATGAAAAATATTGATACCGACAGCGAGTCTTAACATTTCGGTCGCAACATGATGCGTCGTGCCCACTCCGGGCGTGCCGTATGCAATTTCGCCCGGCTTGGCACGTGCCAACGCGATCAGTTCTTTGAGTGAAGTCGCAGGCACGTTTAGGCCAACGGTAATTGCCATGGGTAACCACATTGCCTGACCAATCGCTTCAAAGTCTTTGATGGGGTCGTAAGACAAACCTTTTCGTATCGCAGGATTGATGACAAAGCTTGGAAAGACAACCAATATGGTGTAGCCATCGCCTGGCGAACGTGCAGCAAACTCGTAACCTGTCACTGCGCCAGCACCTGGGCGGTTATCAACGATAACGGGCTGACCTAAGCCTTTCGACATGGTGTCGGCAAGAATGCGCGTGGTGATGTCGCCTGCGCCGCCTGGTGGAAACGGAATCACCATTTTCAAAGGCTTGGTTGGAAACTCTTGGGCGTGGGCGGTGAAAATCAGCCCTGACATGACGGTAGCAACTAGCGCTGCGAAAATGCGTGCATACATGGTGTTGTCTCCATTTTTATTGATTGACATTGATTTTGTGCCTCATTATAGTGCGTCAACAATGATTAACACTCATCAACACTTAGACTCGGAGTCAACCATGATTATTGGCATGTTAATTTTTCACGACATGACGCAACTGGACTTTACCGGGCCTTATGAAGTATTTTCAAAAATGCCTGGGTGTGAGGTCAAGATTATTGCAAAGACTTTAGAACCAGTTGTAGCGAAAGGTGGCTTGAAATTTGTTCCAGATTTCACGATCGATGACGTGCCAGCACTTGATTTGATCTTTATACCCGGTGGACACGGGGTAAGTGCTTTGATGAAAGATCGCTCAGTTCTTGAGTTTATCCGTGCGCAAGCGCAACACGCAAAGTACGTGACCTCGGTTTGCACTGGTTCGTTGGTGCTCGGCGCGGCTGGTTTGTTAAAAGGTTATCGTGCCACCACGCACTGGACGTCGATAGACTTGTTGCCACACTTTGGAGCGATTGCCGCGCGTGACCGCGTGGTGGTTGATCGAAATCGTATTACGGGTGGCGGTGTGACAGCGGGGATTGATTTTGCCTTGGCGATTGCCGCCGAAGTTGTGGGTGAAGACGCAGCAAAAACCATTCAATTAGTGATCGAATACAACCCCGAGCCGCCTTTCAATTGTGGTCATCCCGATACGGCCGATGTAAAAATTCTTGAAGCTCTGACACAGAAACTTGTACCACTGCAGGCCACCAGGCTCGTCGAGGCCAAAGAGGCAGCGAAACTTTATTGCTGAGGGTGGAGGGCTGACGGCGTAGTCCTGACGACCCGACGATTGGCGTGGCTTGTGTGAGTTGAGTCGCTAACGTGTCAGGCTAGTCTTACCATCCAGTTGCGGGCATCTGCCGTTATTCCATATTGGATATCAAGCAATTGCTGACGTAAGGCCAGAGTCACGGGCCCCGCTACCGTACTGTCATTACCGTACGAAAACTCTTCGCTTTTCAAGGCGCTGATTGGAAAGATCAGCGCCGCAGTACCACAGGCAAATAGTTCAGTGATTTGTTTAGAGGCGAGGCCATCACGCACTTCGGTGAGGCTGATCGGGCGCTCGCGCACCGTGCGGCCCTCTGCGCGCGCAAGCTCTATGATGCTAGCGCGCGTGACCCCAGGCAAGATGCTGTCAGACAGGGCGGGTGTGATTAAGCTACCGTCCTTTTGAACGATAAAAATATTCATGCCGCCTAGTTCTTCAAGGTATTGGCCATGTTCAGAATCTAGAAATAGCACTTGCGGGCAGCCATTTTTACGTGCGTCTTTGAGCGGGGCAAGCGAACCTGCATAATTGCCCGCGCATTTTGCATAACCCGTGCCGCCGCGTGCCGCGCGTGTTCGTTGGGTAGATACCCAGATTGGCACGGGAGTGACGCCGCTTGAGAAGTAGGGGCCGGCAGGGCTGCCAATGACGTAATAAGCGACCTGATCTGCACCGCGCACGCTTAACGAGTTTTCATTGGCAATCATGAACGGGCGAAGGTAGAGGCTGCTTTCAATTACGTCGGGTACCCAGTCGCAGTCAATTTGTACGAGCTCTTTAAGCGACTGTATAAACAAATCATGCGGTAGTTCTGGCAACCCTAGACGTTCAGCAGAATGACTAAATCGCTGAGCGTTGACCTCGGGGCGGAAGGTCCAGATTGAGCCATCTGCATGGCGATAGGCTTTGAGGCCCTCAAACACCGCCTGAGCGTAGTGCAAGACCAGCGAGGCAGGGTCAAGCGTCAACGGTGCGTAAGGCGTGACACGCGCCCCGTGCCAGTCGTGTTCGGCATCCCAGTCAATCGCTACCATGTGATCAGAATAGAACTTACCAAACCCAGGATTTGCTAAGACCGCTTCGCGCGCGGTTTGTGCGGTGGGGTGCGTGGTTCGAGTATGAACAAACGTAGTTGGCTTGCTTGGTTGCATAGGAGTCAGAGCTTTTCTTGGTTTGGGGCGAATGAGCGCGCGAGTCGCCCTCTGAAAGGGTTTATACAATGCTTTGAGAGGTTTTGCATTTGCCAAGTCACCTAGAAACCTAATACAAAGTGGGTTCGCGCTTGTTTATTCAAAAAACTAAAGGCAGTCATGACAAAGCCAAGCAGTCGCATCAGTTCTGAAATCCCTTTTGATCAAGAGGGCAAGCATGTAGGTTTTTTGCGCTTGCCGCACTCGATTCATCGCTCTGCGTATGGTTGGATTCCAATTCCGGTCGCTAGCATCAAGAACGGGAAAGGGCCGACTGTGCTGTTAATGGCCGGCAACCACGGCGATGAGTATGAAGGTCAGATCGGCTTAAGTACTTTGCTGCGAATGATTGAGGTGCAAGACGTGCAGGGGCAGATCATTTTTTTGCCCTCGGCAAATTTTCCAGCTGCTGCCGCTGGCATGCGCACGTCTCCCATTGATGAGGGTAATTTAAATCGGCTGTTTCCTGGGGATCCTAATGGCACAGTGACACAACAAATGGCCTGGTATATCGAAAATGTGTTGCTGGCGCAGGTCGATTATGTCTTTGATTTACATTCTGGTGGCAGTTCGTTGATGTATATCCCGAGCGCGGGTTGTCGACGCAGTGATGATCCAAACCGCATGGATCAGGCGCTAGAGATTGTGCGGCTGTTTGGTGCGCCGGCCGCCTATGTGCTGGATTCTCAATCTAGTGATTCGTGTACGCTTGCGGCCGCAGCGGCTAGGCAAAATGTGATTCACTACGGTGCCGAGCTTGGTGGTGGTGGAACCTTGTCCCCCCAGGCGTTGCGCGTCACTATCGATGGTACTCGTCGCGTACTCAAGCACTTGGGGGTCTTGAGTCGAGCGATTAACGTTGATGAACCAAGTCCGACACAAATACTACAAGTCAGAGGTGCTGATTACTTTGTGTATGCGCCCGATAGTGGCATGTTTGAACCAACGGTTGAACTGGGCGATTCGGTGCAAGCTGGCCAAATGGCGGGCCGTATTCACTTTTTTGATACCCCTTGGCGTGAGCCAAGTGTGGCGGTGTTTAAGCGCTCGGGCATTGTGCTGTGTAAGCGGATGATGTGTCGAACCGAACGCGGCGACTGCCTGTTTCACTTAGGTGCGCCGTTTGAGCGTTGAAAACAATCATTGAAAATTACGATCGATACGGGAGGATTGACATCGACATTTTAGAACCAAGACTCATTCTTCTCGCTACATTCTTTCTGACTTGGATAACGGGCCCGATATAAAACTATGCTTTGTATACATTCCTTGACACGCTATGTGGCAGCTCTAGTTGTAGGCTGTACGTTGGCTTATGCGCCGCTCGCTTTCGCGGCCTATCCAGATAAGTCACTTCGCTTGATTGTGCCCTTTGCACCTGGGGGTGGCACCGATCAAATGGCACGGTCGCTGGGTGCGGGCTTGACTAAAGTGCTTGGGCATACTGTCGTGATCGAGAATAAACCAGGTGCTGGCACAGTCATCGGAATGGACCTTGTTGCGCGAAGTGCCCCTGATGGTTACACCCTTGTTGTAGCAACGTTTGCACATGCGGTGAACAGCACCTTGCAATCAAAGTTACCCTATGACAGTGAGCAAGCGTTTGCGCCAGTGGCCTTGATTGCGCGTGGGCCAAATGTATTAGTCGTGCGTCAGGAAAGCCCTTTTCAGTCTGTCAAAGATATTGTGGCCGCTGCGAGGGCTCAACCCGGCAAATTGACTTACGCTTCGCAAGGTAACGGCACCTCAGCGCATTTAGCCGGTGAGATGCTTCAAAATTTAGGCAAAATCGAGCTGACACACATCCCCTATCGAGGCGCCAGCCTTGCGTTGACTGATGTGGTGGGCGGACAAGTCGATTTGTTCATCGGCACGGCAGCGGGCGTCTCTCCGTTGATTGCCAGTAGTAAATTACGCGCGATTGCTGTGACGAGTCCAAACCCCTCTAGCGCGTTTGAAGGGGTTGTACCGGTGGCTGCAACCTTGCCCGGATATGCTGTTGAAAGTTGGTATGGCGTCTATGCACCGGCCGGCACACCTGCCTTGATCATCAATACGCTTAATGCTGCAATCCAGCAGACTGTGAAAAATCCTGATTTTATTAAAAAGATCGAGAATGAGGGGCTGACGATTTCTGTCGGAGCACCCTCAGAGCTTGAGCAGTACCTGCAAACAGAAAAAAATCGCTGGAAAAAAATCATTCTTGAAAACAAGATTCAAGTGCAGTGAGTTGAGTGATTAGCACCGAGTATTGCAATGCAGTGCTTGATTTTTTAGCAAAGAATAGCAAAAAGGTTTAACGTTTGATGAACATTATTTCTCGCTTAATGCGACCGCAAACTGTTGCGGTGATTGGAGCCTCGGCGGATATCTCTAAGACGGCAGGTAGGCCGGTTGCCTATCTCTTGAAGCACGGCTTTTCGGGTGTTGTATATCCTGTGAATCCTAAGGCGACTGAGATTTGTGGGCTGACTTGTTATCCCGATATTGCTTCTCTGCCCACCGTACCCGATGTAGGGATTGTGTTGCTTGGTGCAGAGCGTGCGCATCAGGCAGTGAAAGAGCTTGCGCAATTAGGTTGTGCTGCTGCAATCGTTTTGGCAAGCGGCTACACCGAGGTGGGCGAAGAGGGGGCTAAGCGGCAAGCCGAGCTTATTGCGGCTGCCGGATCTATGCGAATTCTTGGTCCAAATACGATTGGCTTAGTGAATATCACCGATCAGATTGTGTTGTCAGCGTCAGGCGCACTCGAGATGGATCATTTTCCGTCAGGGGCGATTAGTCTAGTTTCGCAAAGTGGTGGCATTTTAGGCTCGTTGCTCTCGCGTGCGTCTGCACGCGGAATCGGGCTGGCTAAAATGATTTCGACCAGTAATGAAGTGGATCTAGAGTTGGCTGACTTTATTGATTGGCTGGTAGATGACGAGGCCACAAGGGTCATTGCACTGTATGTTGAAACGGTGCGTGATACACATAAATTTCGCACCGCCGCTTTGCGTGCTGCGCAAGCTGGTAAGCCTATCGTGGCATTCAAAATTGGTCGTTCTGAGGCGGGTGCCAAGGCAGCGATCTCGCACACAGGAGCGCTAGCAGGCTTTGACCGAATGTACGACGCACTATTTCAACAAACGGGTATTCTTCGAGCACAACGCTTTGATGAATTGCTAGATATGCCTGCAGCGCTTGCCACTGCGCGCACCTTGTATGGCAATCGTGTTGCAATTCTGACTTCAACGGGTGGCGCAGGGACGTTGGTCTCTGATGCCCTGGGTGTCTCTGGCTTTGAGACGCCGCCGCCCGATGCACAGACAGCGGCTAAGCTTCGGGCGCTTCAACAGGGCGACCATGCAGCACTTGATCGAAATCCTATTGACGTCACGCTTGCAGGTTTACAGCCAGAGCTCTTAAAGGGTGCGATCAGTGCGGTATTGTCCAGTCCGACCTATGATGCCTTAGTCGTGATCGTAGGTGCCTCGGCACTTGCGATGCCTGAGTTAATGTCAAATGCGATTAAAAGCTGTATGTCGTTATCAGACAAACCGATCCTTGCCTACATTAGTCCGCATGCGCCAAACATTGGTTCGCTACTGACCCAGGGCGGTGTGCCTGCCTTCTCTGCGCCCGAGAGCTGCAGTGCGGCGCTCGGGGCAATGCTTCACGCAAGTCAAGCTAGGGCGTCAACGTATGCAACGCCGCCTGCTGGTAAGCCTCAGAGCAGCGTGCTCGGATCATGGCCTTCAGGGAGTTTGGATGAAGAGCAAGCAAAGCGTCTGTTTTCATCTTTCGGAATTACATCGGTACGCGAGACTGTGGTGACAACAGCCGAGCAAGCCCAAGCGGCGCTCGCAACCTTGGGCGAGCGTGCTGTATTAAAAGTTTTGTCCTCTGAGATATTGCATAAAAGTGAGATCGGAGGCGTTGCCGTAAACGTATCGAAGGCAGCCATGTCAGATCGGTTGTTTCGAATGACACAAGACGTCAAAGATAGATCGGGCATCACCCCTCAAAGATTTCTGGTTCAAGAGATGGTAGCGGGTGGCGTTGAAATTATTTTAGGTATGCATCGAGATGTGCTGGGCGTGGCAATCTTGTTAGGCATGGGCGGTGTGACTGCTGAGCTGTTGCAAGACACGACTCTTCGTTTACTTCCCTCAACGGGTGGCTTGTCTGCACAGACGGCACGTGAGATGGTCATGTCGTTAAAAACATGGCCTTTGCTTGACGGTTATCGCGGCCGACCGAAGTCGGATGTCGAGGCACTGGTCAATGCGATTGTGGCTTTCTCAGAAATGGTTGCGACTTTTGGAGATCGGTTACTTGAAGCCGAGATCAATCCGCTTTTTGTGCTCGAGGCAGGGCAGGGCGTAAAGGCGGCAGATGGGATTGCAGTGCTAACATTTTAGAGACCTTAAGCATGATGCATTTTCAGATCTCGCGCTGAAGGGGTAAAAAAATCAACCCTAACGCCATCGAATCTATGGCAGTTAGGGTCGGATACAACTAGTACAAATGCGTTTTACTGCGTCAATCTAGGTCCATATCGCAACATAGGCTCAGCTAGCCATGGGTGCCTTCGGCTTAGGTAGATTGTAGAGAGCCTCGAGTCGTTCGATCGCCTCGTGATGCATAGGCGACATCGTGCCACGGTATTTTTCATTTCTGGTATGTGTGTCCATTACCAGCTTTTCAATTGTTTTTGCATCCGCAGGTAGTTTTTTGGGCGCCACTTCATACCCCAACTGAATCAACCAGTGTCCCCAGCTTTCGCCACTAAAGTAAGAGCCGACATCTTTACAGCCATTTGGAATCAATTTATTGGGGTTTTTCAATAAATCTGCGTAATATAGCTCACGCTCTGAAGGAACCCTGTGCTCTTTCACATAGTTCCAGAAGGGTGTCGTTCTTGTTGATTTTGCATAGTGCATGCTAACGAAATCGATTGTTTCTTCGAAATAGTATTTCATGACATTGTTGTACAGCTCGATATCACCATCGTTGTAGCGATGATCGCGAATGCGGCCGAGTAAACAAACCATACCTTCCATAATCAACACGAGGCCGGTACTTTCAAGCGGCTCAATAAAGCCTGCGGCCAGGCCAATCGAAACAACGTTTTCATGCCAGAAATTTTCGTTATAAAAAGGAGTCCAGTCGATGACTTTAAGGTTCTCTTTTTGAATTCGATTATCCCAATATTTGACGAAATAATCTTTAGCGTCTTCAACGTCTGTGATTGATCGTTTGAATACTAAGCCAGAGCCAATGCGGGTTCGAACCGGAATATTCCACACCCAGCCATGATCAACGGCCTCAGAGCGAACGTATGGGTGCATTTCTTTTTCGCGATCGAGATATGGCACATGCCCAGCAATCGCTGTGTCGCAAAAGAGTCGGCTATCAAGATTGACACGCTTAGGCGCTTGATTCAACAAGGATTTGAATCCTGTGCAATCAATAAATAAGTCGCCGGTTATCGTCTGACCATTTTTCAAGACTAAGCTCTTGACGTACTCGTTGCTATCGCGGTTGATAGTCACCATCTCAGACTGAATGAAAGTCACTTTACCTTTCAATTTTTCTTTGATAAAGACAACCAGTTTGCTGGCGTCAACGTGGTAGCCAAGTGGTTGCTTTAAATCAACACGATCCTGATTTACGTTGCAGTCATAAAATTGACTGCCGTATTCTCTAAAGTCGTGTTGTTGACAGTTCGTCCAAGCGTCAACCTGAGGCATTCCTTCGGCAACACTTCTGGGCTCAAAAAATGGATGCCAAATATCGTTGCCTTCGCGATCCCAATTAGGAAACAAAATGGCGGTTTTGTAAGTCGCATCAACAGCGGTAAACCACTCATCGACCGAAAATCCGCAACGCTTAAGATAAATTTCAAAATTTAGAAGTGTCCCTTCGCCAACACCAACCGGTGTTCCAACCTCTTTGTCAATCACCGTGAGTTTTAACTCAGGGGTGTTGTGGGCAAGGAGAGCCGCAGCAAGCCAAGCAGCAGAACCACCCCCAACAATTACAATCTCATCCAAATTTTTCATAAAGGTATCCGTGTCATTTAAACTCCCTCAAGTTTTGCATACTCGATCGCATTTTTCACTTTTCTTGACGAAAAAGTAATAGCATTTGTGAGGTTTCTATTGAAAATCGTCTCTCCTAGACGCCTATGAGCGATGGATTCAGGATTCCGAGGCTGATATTTAGATTTTGGCAGTTTTTGCAGAGGTTCAGCAGGCCAACCGGAGCCGCTGATTTGGGTGACTCCGGTGACGTTTTGTTGCCAGTTGAGGGCTCAGCGTGAGGCTGTTAAGTGTCCTTAGACGGCTCAAGCCGGCGTTGAACTAAGCGGGATAGAGGCGTGGACATGAGAGTTGTTGCGACAGTCACCATCACGAAAATAGAGTACTGCACCGGTGAAAAAATTCCGCTGCTCAGCCCGACTGAAAGAATGACGAGTTCCATCAAACCTCTGGTGTTTAACAACAAGCCAAGCAACAGGCTTTCAGGTCGCGACAAGCCAATCCATCGCCCGGCGATCATGAGCGGGATCAGTTTGCTGCCGATGCATAGCGCGAGAAAAGCGGTACCCCAACCCAGTTCACTCAACGCGAAGTCGTCAGATGACAGCAGTTTCATCCCGGCGATGGCGAAAAACAGTGGACAAAAGAAGCGATCGGTGATCCAACTTGTCGCCTTTAGCCAACTTTCGCGAATATCTTTGTCGGATGCAAAAACGCTGCCGACAAGGAATGCACCGAATACGACGTGCAATGAGGCGAGGTGAGTGAGGCTGGAAGAGACCAGTAACGCAATCAAGACAATTTGGCTTGAGGATGCCGCTCCAAACCACTGACGCACAATGCCGTATTTGATGGCCATTAGTGTTGCAAACATCGCGCCAACGAGTAGCAGGCGAGTCAGGATGAAATAGCTAGAATCTGCGTTTTGATGTAGAGAGAGTGCTAACCCAACGAGTATCCAGCCGATGACATCCGTCCAGCAAGCGGCTCGAAAAGCAAGACCGCCGACGCGCGAAGTTTGCAGCTTTAACTCGACCAGGATACC